>Ga0265797_10000388_pt1 | contig 81143 bp, 86 predicted proteins | sample P2T30metagenome_FD_192433 | JGI IMG/M metagenome (GOLD analysis project Ga0265797, IMG submission 192433) | Plant litter microbial communities from East Loma Ridge, Irvine, California - P2 T30 | ecosystem: Environmental > Terrestrial > Plant litter > Unclassified | place: USA: California... | reverse complement strand
ACCGCAGATAGATTGCCACCCCATCTTCACCATCACCGAGGAAACCGGCTCCGGGGCGGCAGGGGCTTTGCCTTGGGATGTGAGCGAATTCGTGGGCGTGGACATCGCCCCTGTGGCACCGGGCCAACATTCGAGCGAGCACGCCGTAAGCGTGGCCATGCAGGATTCCAGCGGCCCCTATGACTATCACCTGTCGCGGCACCTGTTGCGCCTGGCGCAGGACCACGCGTTGCCGGTGCGCAGGGACCTTTTCCGCTACTACTACAGCGATGCGCACTCGGCCGTGACCGCCGGCCATGATGTTCGCGCAGCCCTGTTGGCCTTCGGCTGTGACGCCACCCATGGCTACGAGCGCACCCACATCGACAGCCTGGCCGCGCTTAGCCGCCTGCTCGCCGCTTATATGCTCAGCCCACCGGTATTCGCCAGCGATGCCGACCCGGCCAACGCTTCGCTGACCAAGTTCAGCAAGCAGATCGAACATGAAGCGCACATGGAAAATGACACCCGCGTGCCGGCCGTGGACGAAATCATCGGCAAGTAACGCCTCCACAGGTGACGGTGGTCGTTACGACGGTCTCTACAACGCGATGGCGCCTGGCGGTTGAGTTAAGCTAGGCGCCATCATTTCCAACGGTGCACCGCTGTGCTGATCCCCTACGACCAACTCGCCCCTGACACCCTCAACCGGCTGATCGAAGACTTCGTGACCCGCGACGGCACCGACAACGGCGACGAAACCCCGCTGCAAACCCGCGTGCTGCGGGTTCGTCAGGCTTTGGCCAAGGGGCAGGCGTTCATTCTGTTCGATGCCGACAGCCAGCAGTGCCAGCTGTTGGCCAGGCATGACGTGCCGCGGGCACTGCTGGAAGACTAGGCGGGCTCAACGGCCGGTGTTCGCCGCGCACTGGCTGCGCTCGCGCTCGAGCACCAGGCGTTTGTAGATTTCGGCGCGGTGCACTTCCACGGCACGTGGGGCGGCAATCCCTAGCCTTACCTGGCCGCCACTCGAAGCCAGAATCTTGATGCGGATGTCATCGCCGATAATGATTTCCTCACCGGCGGCTCGGGTCAGTACAAGCATGGTCTGCGTCCTTTCATGAGTGGAGGCCCGAGCCTGCCTCGGAATCCCGCTCAGTTCAACGCAAAGGGCGCCAGATGGGCGTTCAAGGGTGAAAATTGGACGCTTTCCTACAAGATCCCGTGTAAATCCGTTCAAGTTGCAGGGCTCAGCTCTATCGCCCCCCACCGGACCGCCTGGACGGTTACGACTGTACCGAGCGCCCGATAACCGCCATGCCGCATGATGATCCGATGCCTACACCCGGATATCCATCGATACTCGCACTGGCCCGCTCTGATGGCCTATATAGGCCGTGACCCGATCCCCGACCCGCTGGAACGTAATGTCAACGCTGCAATCGGCAACCTGGAGATGGCGAACCTTGAGCCAGTCAATACCGACCGGCAATTGCGGATCCGTGACGATTACCCTGGGCTGATGGGCATCGATCTGAATGCCAAGGCAGGCTTGCAACAACATGAACGCCGACCCCGCCGCCCAGGCCTGGGGCAGACAAGCGACCGGGTAGGCCGTGGGTGCCTCGCACGGTGCGGTGCGGCCAAAGCCACAAAACAGCTCAGGCAGGCGCATGTTGAAATGCACTGCCGCCTCGAAGATTCCGGAGAGCAGTTGCTCCGCCCCGGGGTGCTCGCCGTATTTGGCGATGCCCGCAGCGCACAGCGCCACGTCATGGGGCCAGACCGAGCCGTTGTGGTAGGACATGGGATTGTATCGCGCCTCCTCCATTCCAAGGGTACGCACGCCCCAACCACTGTGAAGTGCCCGGCTGAGCAACTTGTGGGCCACCAGCCGTCCGCGCGCCGGGTGCGGGAGCCCAGTGAACAACAGGTGCCCTGCGTTGGAGCCGCACACCTGACACTGCTTGCCCCGGCCATCCAGGGCCATGGCGTAGAACTGTTTTTGTTCCATCCAGAAACAACGCTCCACAGCTTCACGCATTCTTTCACCACAGGCCGCCCAGTAACGCGCGCGCTCGGGTTGCCCGCGCGCTTCGGACAGCTGGGCCATGCTCAGGTACGCACCATAGGCATAGCCTTGGACTTCTACCAAGGCGATTGGCCCCTCGGGGGATTTACCATCGGCCTGTGACACCGAGTCGTGGCTGTCTTTCCAGCCCTGGTTGGCCAGCCCACTGGTTTCGCCCCGTGCATAGGTGATAAAGCCATTCTTGTTTTTGAAAGCATTGGTTTCAACCCATTGCGCCGCCAGCTCAAGCGCTGGCCACAACGTTTCGATAAAGCCGTTGTCCAGGGTGCGCTTTGCATAGGCGCCCGCCAGCATGATGAACAGTGGCGTGGTATCAACCCCGCCGTAGTAGCGGCCGAAGGGCAGTTCGTTGAGTAAAGACATCTCCCCCTTACGTGTCTCGTGCATGATCTTGCCAGGCTCGGCATCACGGAAGGTGGACACCTCTTTTGCCTGATGCAGGGCAAGGTAGCCCAGCACGCCCTTGGCCATCGCTGGATCGATCCATAGCAGCTGGTACGCTGTTATCACCGCATCGCGACCGAAGGGGGTCGAGAACCAGGGGGTTCCGGCGTAGGGGTACGGGCCGGTGGAAAGATCGGAGGTCAGCAGCGCCAGGTCTGCCTTGGACTTGTCTAACCACCCTTGAAACAGCCGGCCGGACACCTTGAAAGTGGCGCCACGACGTCGCTTGATTTTCATCGCGCTGCGCGCATGCGCCGCGGCGGTGCGAAAGCGCGGCCGGGACGGCAGGTCAGGCCCCGCACCGATTTCGATGTACAGTGACGCCCGAGCACGCGCCTGTACCTTGATCGCAAACGAGGCGCTGCGCTCATTGAGCTGGGAAGGTCGCGCAGAAAAGCTGATGGCCATGTTTCGTTGCTCGCGGTCCAGGCCTACGTAGCCAAACTCCACCTGTTGGGCGCCGGCGACAGGCGCAGCCTCGATACCTCGGTTAGCGCGGCGCGCGCCCCGGACCTCGAACATGTCCCTGAAATCGGCTGAAAATTCCAGCCGCAGAGGCACGACTGAAGAGCGGTCGCTGTAGTTGGCCAGGCTGATGCACTCGAACAGGCGGCCGTCCCAGATCAACCGTTTGCGTTCGATGTGCAACACCCCTTGGGGCAGCTTGTCGTCGCCCGGGGCCGGAAGCGCATGGTTGGTCAGGTGAGAAATGAAATAAACGTTGTCCTGGCTGACCTTTGCTGACAGCAGGGACGGGCGTTGCCCGGCCAGGGTAAGGCGGTAGCGCGACAGTATCCGGGTATCGTCCTGGAACAATCCATCTTCACCGCCATAGATGTCTCCATAGGCATCCGCCACGTGCAAGGTGTCGGCACTGAGCAGCACAAACACGCCCTCGGGCGCGGTGGTGCCCGGTTCGGGCGGGTTCTCGGCCGCTTCGCCGTAGGTAAGGCGCGTAGGCATGGGATCACGCCTTCCGCTTGAAGGGAATCAACGGGTGCGAAGCCAGGATCTTTTCGTAGGCGGCGACGTACCGTTTGCCCATCACCTGCGCCGAGAAGCGGGCTTCGAACACGCGTCTGACTTGCCGCCGGTCCAGCTCCAGCGCGTGGCTTACGGCGCGGACTCCCTGGCTCTCGCTCTCAACGATAAAGCCTGTCACGCCCTCGTCGATAATTTCCGGGACTGATCCGCACCGCCAGGCGATTACGGGCGTCCCGCAGGCCATGGCTTCGATCATCACCAAGCCAAAGGGCTCCGGCCAGTCGATGGGGAACAGCAATGCCTGGGCGTTGCCGAGGAATTCGCCTTTACGGTTATCGTCAATTTCGCCAATGAACTCGATCAGCGGATGGGCCAGCATTGGCTTGATGACCGCATCGAAATAGTCCTTGTCAACCGTATCGACCTTGGCCGCGATTTTGAGCGGCAACCCCGCGGCGATGGCAATGGCGATAGCGCGGTCGGGGCGTTTTTCCGGCGAAATCCGCCCGAGAAACGCAAGGTAGCGGCCAGGCTGGTACCGGGGGGTATAGGCATCAAGGGCAAGCCCATGGGGAATGGTTTCGTGCCAGTTGGCACGCGGCAGTGCAATGCGCTGATGGTTGGAAATAGACACCAGCGGGAAATCGTGCCAGCGCAGGTACGCCTCGGACAGATCGTTCATGTCGAGGCGACCATGCAGCGTTGTCAGCGTGCGATCGGCCATGGCTTCGAAAAACGGGAAGTGCAGCAGATCGATATGAAAGTGAACTATGTCGAAGTCCGCGGCGCGTAGCTGGACGTCATGCAGCATGCTGAGATGGCTGGCGAGGTCGGATTTAAGCGGCTCCGGATCGAGCCTGAGCGGCTTGGTGCGCCCCACTACCCGCGTTGCGCGTGTTGCTTCGTCGCCTGCGGCGAACAAAGTGACCTGATGCCCCAGGTCTGTGAGCGCATCGGCCAAATGAGCCACCACTCGTTCGGTTCCGCCATAGAGACGTGGCGGTACCGCCTCGTAGAGGGGGGCAATCTGCGCAATTTTCATCATCTGTCTCCGTTTTGAGTTAACAGAGTCAGAAAAAGCAAAGGCGGCCGGCGGGTATCAATAGCTGACTGGATTTTGGGGACGCTGCAAATAGCAGAGTAAGGGCCGGAGTCAATAGTTCAACCCGCCTCTACCTCCGGGCTGCACCGTGAAACCAGAACGTCATTCAACTTTCCGGGGTTTCACGCCCGGCCTCTTCGGGGTCAGGAAGATAATCTCGGCCCGAACAGCACCAGGCTCGCCCCTAGCAGGCAAATCCCGACACCTAGCCAATCGCTGAGCAGCGGCCGGCTTCGCTCCACGAAGGCCAGCCACCCCAGTGAGGTAGCGATGTACACGCCGCCGTATGCCGCATAGGCACGGCCAGCGTACGCGGCTTCCACTCGCGTAAGCAGCAGGGCGAAACAGGTAAGGCTGAGCAGCCCCGCAACGACCCAGGCCGGGCTTTTGCCAAGGCGTAGCCATAGATAGAAACCGTAGCAACCGGCGATTTCGAACACCGCCGCCAAGGCAAACCACAGGTAGTTGAGCACAGCGGCCCCTCTTCGATGAGCGAAGCCGCCAGCATACGTTACCCGCGCGCCTTGGCCCTCATCCGATCAGCCATGTGCGCCATCTCGGCATACAGCGGCTCCGGGTCCCGGCGTTTGCCGGCCCAGGCCTGGCGGCCGGCTTCGTGGGGCAGAATCATGAACGTGCCTTCGGCGACGTGCTGGTAGAGATAGTCGGCGATGTCCGAAGCGGTGATCGGCGAGCCTTCCAGCAGCTTGCCTACCGCGGCTTTCATCTCGGGCGTGGGGCCGCGGAACGAGTCCAGCAGATTGGTCTGGAAGAACGATGGGCACAGCACATGAACCTTCACCCCGCGCCCGCGCAGTTCCACCAGCAGGCTTTCCGACAGCGCGACCACGCCGGCCTTGGCCACGTTGTAGTTGCTCATCCCCGGGCCCTGCATCAATGCCGCCATGGACGCGACGTTGATGATCCGCCCCTGGCTTCGCAGGATGAGTGGTAAAAAGGCCTTGCAACCCTTCACCACGCCCATGAGGTTGATCGACAATTGCCAGTCCCAGTCTCCAAGGGACAGCTCGTCGAAAAACCCACCCGAAGCGACTCCGGCGTTGTTCACCAGCACGTCGATGCCGCCCAGCCGCGCCTCGCAGGCCTCGGCAAAGGCGCTCAGCTGGCTGTAATCGCGCACATCACAGCGGCGCACGAAGCCGTCGCCACCGGCTTCGCGCACCAGGCGCAGCGTGTCCTCCAGGCGTTTTTCATCCAGGTCACACAACGCCAGCCGCCATCCTTCTCGCGCCCAGCGCAGGGCGATTTCCCGGCCCAGGCCAGAGCCGGCGCCGGTCACCATCATGCGGTTGCTCATGCTGCGTCTCCTGCTGGCAAGTGAAGCCAAGCCTAGTTGCCGAACGGGCCCGCGATAACAATCATCAGCACGCTGAATGCCGGGACCGGCTTGGCGGTATTTCAAACTTTTTGCGCGCTTCAGGAGTCGTAGTATCAAGCGGACGGCAAATGCCCCGCCCCAACCGCGGCACGTGCCGCACAGGGTCCAAAAAAAGGAAATCCGCCATGGGCACCATACTCATCATCATTCTGATTCTGCTGCTGATCGGTGGTCTACCCGTCTTCCCCCACTCGCGCAGCTGGGGCTACGGGCCGTCCGGTATCATCGGTACCGTGCTGATCATCCTGCTGATCCTTGTGCTGCTCGGGAAGATATAGCCCGTTCAGGCATAGCCTGAGAAACACAAAACCCCGAGCGGTGGCTGGCCCGCCCTCGGGGTTTTTGTTTGCTCAGCAGAACGCGACGGCTTCACCCGGCTGCGTGCTGAAAACAAAACCCCCGCTCGAAAGCGGGGGTTCGTGGTCACGCTATCCAACATTACTCAGTGAGACACCGCCCCGCTGGCGCCAAGGCCGGTCTGCGAGCGAACGAACTGCGGGTAGAAGCGCGCGCGTTCTTCGTCGGCCGCCGCGGACTTGTCCGTGATGGAGAAGAACCAGATGCCGATGAATGCCACGGCGATGGAGAACAGCGCCGGGTACTCGTAGGGGTAGATGGGCGTGGCATGGCCGAGGATCTGCACCCAGATGGTCGGGCCCAGAATCATAAGCCCCACGGCTGTCAGCAGGCCCAGCCAGCCACCGATCATCGCGCCACGGGTGGTGAGCTTTTTCCAGTACATCGAAAGCAGCAGCACCGGGAAGTTACAGCTGGCGGCAATGGAGAACGCCAGGCCCACCATGAAGGCAATGTTCTGCTTCTCGAACAGGATACCCAGGCCGATCGCCAGCACGCCCAGGGCAATGGTGGTGATCTTCGAAACGCGGATTTCATCCTTCTCGTTGGCGTTGCCTTTTTTCAGCACCGAAGCGTACAGGTCATGGGACACCGCCGAGGCGCCGGCCAGGGTAAGCCCGGCTACCACGGCCAGGATGGTGGCGAAGGCCACCGCCGAGATGAAGCCCAGGAACACACTGCCGCCCACCGCGTTGGCCAAGTGAACCGCCGCCATGTTGTTGCCGCCCAACAGGCCGCCGGCAGCGTCCTTGAAGTCCGGGTTGGTGCTTACCAGCAGGATCGCACCGAAGCCGATGATGAAGGTGAGAATGTAGAAATAGCCGATGAAGCCTGTGGCATAGAGCACGCTCTTGCGCGCTTCCTTGGCATCGCTCACGGTGAAGAAGCGCATCAGGATATGCGGCAGGCCAGCGGTGCCGAACATCAGCGCCAGGCCCAGCGAGAACGCCGAGATCGGGTCTTTCACCAGGCCGCCTGGGCTCATGATCGCTTCACCCTTGGGGTGAACCTTGATGGCCTCGGAGAACAGGGTGTTGAAGTCGAAGTTCACATGCTTCATCACCATCAGCGCCATGAAGCTGGCACCGGACAGCAACAGCACGGCCTTGATGATCTGCACCCAAGTGGTGGCCAACATGCCGCCAAACAGCACATACAGACACATGAGTATGCCCACCAGTACCACGGCCACGGCGTAGTCCAGGCCAAACAGCAGCTGGATCAGCTTGCCCGCGCCTACCATCTGCGCGATCAGATAGAACGCCACTACCACCAGCGACCCGCAGGCCGACAGCGTGCGGATTTCCATCTGCTTGAGGCGGTAGGAAGCAACGTCCGCGAAGGTGTATTTGCCCAGGTTGCGCAGCCGCTCGGCAATCAGGAACAGAATGATCGGCCAGCCCACGAGGAAGCCGATGGAGTAGATCAACCCGTCATACCCGGACGTGAAGACCAGCGCGGAAATCCCCAGGAAGGACGCCGCCGACATGTAATCCCCGGCAATCGCCAGGCCGTTCTGGAAACCGGTGATGCGACCACCCGCGGCGTAATAGTCTGACGCCGAGCGGTTGCGCTTGGAAGCCCAATAGGTGATGCACAGGGTGGCGGCCACGAACAGCACGAACATGGCGATGGCGGCCACGTTCAAAGGCTGCTTCTGGACCGCACCGGCAATGGCATCGGCGGCCATGGCAGAAGGGGCAAGGGCCACGCCGGCAAGTAGCGCGAACAGGCGACGGCTCATTGCTGCACCTCCTTGAGCAGCGCGCGGTTCATGTCGTCGAACTCGCCATTGGCGCGACGCACGTAAATCGCGGTAAGGATAAAGGCCGAAACGATCAGGCCGACACCCAGCGGAATGCCCCAGGTGACCGAAGATCCTTCGCTCACGGGTGTGCCCAGCAAACGCGGGCCGTAGGCAATCAGCAAAATGAAGGCGGCGTAGAGGCCGAGCATGATCGCCGAGAGGATCCAGGCGAAACGCTCGCGTTTTTCAACGAGCTCCTTGAAGCGAGGGTTGTTCTGTATTGCCAGATAGATGCTGTCGTTCATTGTTTTTGTCTCCGCAGCACGGTTTTAGTGGAACCTTAGCCACTGTAGTCCCCGTGCTGGAGAACAATAGACGACCTTAGTCGTAAGGGTGGGCTTGCCCGGCCCACCCCTGATGGACCTCGCGTTACTTACCGGTCCATTCGGCCACGCGCGCCGGGTTTTTCTCGACCCATGCCTTGGCCACGGCGTCCGGCTTGCCGCCGTTCTGAATGGCCAGCATCACGTCACCGATTTCGGTGGCATCCTTCCAAGAGAATTTCTTCAGGAAAGCCACCACTTCCGGTGCCTTGGCGTCCAGTTGCTTGCTGCCTACGCTGTCCACATGCTCAGCCGCGCCATACACCCCCTTCGGATCTTCCAGGAAGCGCAGCTTCCACTTGGCGAACATCCAATGGGGCACCCAGCCCGTGACCGCGATGGATTGCTGCTTGTCGTAGGCACGGCCCAGTTCGGAGGTCATGGCCGCCCCGGAGCTGGCCTGCAACTTGTAGCCGTCAAGGGCGTAGTCTTTGATGGCCTGGTCGGTCTTGAGCATCACGCCAGAGCCCGCATCGATACCCACGATCTTCTTGCCGAAAGTGTCATCGGTCTTCAGGTCGGCGACAGTCTTGGCTTTCACGTATTCGGGCACGATCAAGCCAATCTTGGCGTCGTTGAAGTTAGGCCCGTAGTCCACAACCTTGTCCTTGTTCTTCTCCCAGTACTCGCCGTGAGTCACCGGCAGCCACGCCGACAGCATCAGGTCCAGTTTGCCGGTGGCGATGCCCTGCCACATGATGCCGGTGGCTACGGGCATGAGTTTCACGTCATAGCCCAGCTTCTGCTTGATCACTTCCGCCGCGACGAAGGTGGTCGCCACACTGTCGGACCACCCATCCACGTAGCCGATGCTCAGTTCGGTCTTGGCACTGGCCAGGCCCGAGCCCATCGCCAATACCAGTGCGGCCCCTGCTCCCCATAGTGTTCGCGCTTTCATGTTCGCTCCCCATCAAGATGTAGGCGTGGCACACGGCGGTGCGCGCTTGCACGCTAATAGCTCCCCCGCCGAAGCACCCGCGGCCGGCACACTGCCGACAGGCTGATCATCGGCTTGTGGCCGCTTGCATCCCGTTCTAGGTGCGACCTGCATCGGGCGATCCACGACAGCAGTTAGCCACCAGCGCCTTGCCGGCGGCGGCTTCGCCCGTAACTTGCATGGTGCAATTGCGCCCCGCGCTAAGGAGAACACGTTAAGATCGGCGCTTCTCACTGCCGCTCGGCCTGTTCATGCGTTCGACCGACACCCGCCCCTGGTTTAACTGGTGCATTTCCACCGCCCTCGCCTGCTGCGCCCTTCTGGCCTTCTGGTACCTGCAAGGCAGGCCCGTGCCGCTGGCTGACGCCGTGGCGCCGGGCCAGCGGTTGCAGTGCGCGTCCTATTCCCCTTTTGGCAAAGACCAATCGCCGTTCGACCAACCGCTGGCGATCCGTCAAAGCCAGCTGGAGAGCGACCTTGCGCTGTTGAGCAAGCGCTTTGCCTGCCTGCGCACCTACTCGATGACCGGGCTGGAAAGCCTTCCGGAAATCGCGCGCGAGCACGGCCTCAAACTGATGCTGGGCGCCTGGGTGAACAACAACCCGCGCGATACCCAGAAGGAAATCGACGCGCTGGTACGCGCGGCCAACGACTATCCCGACGTGGTAAGCGCGGTGATCGTGGGCAATGAGGTACTGCTGCGCAAGGAAGCTACCGGCGAGCGCATGGCCGGGCTGGTGCGCCAGGTGAAGGCGCGGGTGAAGCAACCCGTGACCTATGCCGACGTGTGGGAATACTGGGAGCTGTACCCCCAAGTGGCGCCCGAGGTGGATTTCATCACCGTGCACCTGTTGCCTTATTGGGAAGATGTGCCCCATGGCGTGGACACCGCATTGGCCCACGTGCAGGCCATCCATGACGACTTCGCCAGGCGCTTCGCCCCCAAGCCCGTGATGATTGGCGAGACGGGCTGGCCGAGTGAGGGGCGGCGGCGGGAAACAGCCGAACCTGGCCCGGTGAACCAGGCACGTTTCATCAGGGATTTCGTGCACCTGGCCGATCGGCTGGGGTGGCAATACAACCTCATCGAAGCCATCGATCAACCCTGGAAGCGCAACAACGAAGGCGCGGTGGGCGGTTACTGGGGCATGCTCAACGCCGACCGGGAAGATAAGGGCGTGCTGTTCGGCCCCGTAAGCGACGTGCCGAATTGGGGGTCATGGTTCGGGGGTGCCGTTGTGGGACTGATGTTCACCCTGGCCGTGGCTGGGCGCCCGCGCTCCCGATTGGCGGCGCTGGCCTTGCCTTGGCTTGGCGCGTTGGCCGGCGTGAGCCTGGCGTGCTGGGCACGGCAGGCGGAGGTGGGCGCCCGCTACCTGGGCGAATGGGCCTGGGCCGCGGGCCTGGCGCTGACCAGCCTGGCCCTGCTCGCCGAGGCGGCGCTGTACCTGGGCGCGGCAAGCGGCTGGCGATCGCAACTGATGAAGCTGCTGATGGCCTGGCGAGCCCGCCTGGCTTTGGCCGTAGGCTTCGCCGCTAGCGTGGAAGCGATCTGGATGGTGTTCGACCCCCGCTATCGCAGCTTCGCCACGGCAGGGTTGCTGGTGCCGGCGCTGCTATTGCTATGGCGCCCCGCCGTGTTGCCGCTACCGACTGCTCGCTTGCTGGGGGCCGTATGTGTGGTGAGCATACCCATGCAGTTGCTGCGCGAAGGCTGGCAAAACCCTTACGCCTGGGGCTGGGCCGTTACCGTCGCCATCACAGCCTGGGCGCTGATTCGCGAGCCCCGGGTGGCATAAACATTTTATTCCCGGGCTACGCCTGTGGCTTGCCCGGTCCCACAGGTTGATGCCCCGCATGCACGCACCTCAACGCAGCCAGCATTACTACCACCCCGGCCAGAGAGGTGGTGTACAGCACCAGCCCCGGCAGGGCGAATACCAGGCCCATTACCCCCATCAGCTGCCCGCGTGTGCCTTGCAGCAACCATCCACCCAGCGCCAGTATCAACCCTGCCAGCGGCAATACATTCCAGTGGATCATCAGCCCCATGCCCGCCCTCGCTTGACAGGCCAACCGCTCGGGGTCGGCCGCGCAGGCGCCTACCCAGCCGGTGTGTTCCATCAGCCCATAACGCACGCCATAGGCAACTGCGACCCATGCCGCCACCGCCAACATCACGGCGCATAATCTGTAACCGGGATTCATCCGTTTCATCAGGCAATCCGTAAACGTGGTACCAAGGCGCAACGGCGCACAAAAGCGTAGGGATACTCTACATCCCCAAGGCGAAATCGGTGTATCGTCTCGCTGCGCCAAGGCTTCGGCACGGGCGTACAAAAACATTTTCAGGGGGTTGGCAACTCGCCACTAGCGCGGTTGTCTAGTCAGCATCTCGTCGTCAGGAAACATCCAAATGCTTCGAACTTTGCGCCACGCCGCCCTGCTCGGCGGTCTCGTCATGAGCGCGTTGACGCAGGCCAGGGACATCGACCCGGCCAGCTACGGTTTCCCGCTGACCAACCCGTTCGAGGCCACAATCGCCTCCACGCCCCCGGACCTGCGACCCAAGCTGCCGCTTGACGACGACATCGACCAGGCCGACTACACGCTCAACATACGCCCGGAGCGGGAATTCATCCTGCCGGACAACTTCTGGCCCGTGAAAAAGCTTCGCTACCGCCTGGCCGAACAAGATCACGCCGCGCCGCTGATCTTCCTCATCGCAGGCACGGGCGCCGCCTATAACAGCACCCTTAACGAATACCTGAAAAAGCTGTTCTACCAAGCCGGGTATCACGTGGTGCAGTTGTCCTCGCCTACCAGCTACGACTTCATGAGCGCTGCTTCGCGGTTCGCCACGCCCGGCATCAGCAGCGAAGACGCCGAAGATCTGTACCGCGTGATGCAAGGCGTGCGCGCTCAGCACCCCAAGCTGCCGGTGACCGATTACTACCTTACCGGTTACAGCCTGGGCGGCCTGGATGCGGCCTTCGTAAGCAAGCTGGACGAAACCCGCCGCAGCTTCAACTTCAAGAAAGTGCTACTGCTCAACCCTCCGGTGAACCTCTACACCTCGATCAACAACCTGGACAAACTCACCCAGACCGAAGTGAAGGGGATCAACAACAGCACCACGTTCTATGAACTGGTACTCAAAAAGCTCACCCGCTACTTCCAGCAAAAGGGTTACATCGACCTCAACGAAGCCCTGCTGTATGACTTCCAGCAGTCGCGTCAGCACCTCTCCAACGAGCAGATGGCGATGCTGATCGGCGTGTCGTTCCGCTTCTCCGCCGCGGACATCGCCTTCACGTCAGACCTGATCAACCGCCGCGGCCTGATCATCCCGCCCAAGTATCCGATCCGCGAGGGCACCAGCCTCACCGACTTCATGCGCGTGGCGATGCAGTGCGATTTCGATTGCTACATGACCGAGCAGGTGATCCCCATGTGGCGCGCGCGCACCGACGGCGGCAGCGTGCTGCAACTGATCGACCAGGTGAGCCTGTACGGCCTGAAAGATTACCTCCAGAACAGCAGCAAGATTGCCGTGATGCACAACGCCGACGACGTGATCCTCGGCCCTGGCGACATCGGCTTCCTGCGCAAGACCTTTGGCGACCGCCTCACCCTGTACCCGTACGGCGGGCATTGCGGCAACCTCAACTACCGTGTCAACAGCGACGCTATTCTGGAGTTCTTCCGTGGTTAAACATGTCCTGCTCATTGCCGCGCTGCTGTGCGCAGGCGTAGCCCAGGCCGATGACGGTCGCACCCCGACAGACCCGGACGGCTTCAAGGAGCCGCTCAAGCAGCTCAAGTTCAACCCCGGGCTGGACCAACGCGAATTCGAGCGCTCCACGCTCAGCGCGCTGAATGTGTACGACCCGCTGGAATCGTGGAACCGCCGCGTGTACCACTTCAACTACCGCTTCGACGAGTGGGTGTTCCTGCCAGTGGTGCGCGGCTATCGCTACATCACGCCCAGCTTCCTGCGCACGGGCGTGAGCAATTTTTTCAACAACCTGGGCGATGTAAGCAACCTGCTCAACGCCATGCTGCAGCTCAAGGGCAAGCGTTCGCTGGACATCAGCGGCCGCCTGTTGATGAACACTACGCTGGGCGTTGCCGGCCTGTGGGACCCCGCCACTCACTTCGGCCTGCCACGGCAGAACGAGGACTTCGGCCAGACCCTGGGCCATTACGGCGTACCGGAAGGGCCGTATGTAGTACTGCCGATCTTCGGGCCGTCCAACCTGCGTGACACCACCGGCCTGATTACCGACTTCGCGGCTGAATCCCAGATCAACTTCCTCAATGTGTCCGAGGAAAGCGGCCGTCATCCGGAAATCCTTCTGCTGCGCGGCGTGGATCGGCGCTACACCACCAGCTTCCGCTACGGTCAGCTGAATTCGCCGTTCGAATACGAGAAGGTGCGCTACGTATACACCGAAGCACGCAAGTTGCAGGTTAGCGAGTGACCTTGTAAAACCGGCCTGGTGGGAAACGGGTACCCGCCTCCCACCGGGCCGTTAAAAATCGAAATTCCCGATCATTCCCCGCCAAAAGACTCACCCATTCAGCAATTAATCCGGCATATCATGGCGCCATTCCACTATGGAGCCTTCCCTATGTCACTGCTTCGCCAAGTGCTAGATGTTCATGTCGGTCAGCCTACTTCCGATGGCGCCGGTGTGCGCCTGATCCGTGTGTTCGGCGGGCCGGGCGTCGAACGGTTCGACCCCTTCCTGATGCTCGACGAGTTCGGCTCGGTGAACCCGAACGACTACATCGCAGGCTTTCCACCGCATCCACACCGCGGCTTCGAAACCGTGACCTATATGCTTGAGGGCCGCATGCGCCACGAAGACCATATGGGCAATGTCGGCCTGCTGGGCAGCGGCGGCGTGCAATGGATGACCGCGGCCCGCGGGGTGATTCACAGCGAGATGCCGGAACAGGAAGAAGGCGCCATGCGGGGCTTCCAGCTGTGGCTGAACCTGCCCGCCAAGGCCAAGCTGGGCGATGCCGCCTATGAAGATATTCAGCCGGAGCGTATTCCGCGGCTGGTTACGCCAGCCGGCGTGACCGTGATCGCCATCGCGGGCGAGTTCGATGATGGTGAAACACGCCTGGCTGGCGCGGTACAACGGCCCGACACCGAGCCGCTGTACCTGGACCTTCACCTGCCGGCGGGTGGGACGGTCAGCCCCAACGTACCCGAAGGCCATCGCGCGCTGCTGTACGTTTACGAGGGCCAGGCACAGATTGACGGCCAGCCACAGGCCATCGAAGCCGGGCGGCTGGCGCGCCTGAGCGAGCAGGGCGAATTGCGCCTGAGCAGCGCGAGCGGTTGCCGCATGCTGTTGATCGCCGGCAAGCCTCTGAACGAGCCCATCGTGCAGTACGGCCCGTTCGTGATGAACAGCCGGGAAGAAATCGAGCAGGCGGTTCGCGACTTTCACGCCAACCGCCTTACCGCCTGATCAGCGCTTGCGCTTGGGGTACAGGCGTGGCGCGCCCTCGGGCCGCGACTTGAACCGGCGGTGTGCCCACAGGTATTGCTCGGGGCAGGCGCGGATCGCGCCCTCTACCCACTGGTTGATCCGCAGGCAGTCTTCTTCCACCGTCTCGGCGGGGAAGTGCTCCAGCGGCGGATGCACCACCAGCCGGTAGCCACTGCCGTCGGCCAGCCGCACCTGGGTGAAGGGAACCACCCGCGCCTTGCCCAGCCGGGCGAAGGTACTGGTAGCTGTTACCGTGGCGGCGGGAATACCGAACAGCGGCACGAAAACGCTCTGCTTGGCGCCGTAATCCTGATCCGGGGCATACCAGATCGCGCGCCCCTTGCGCAGCAGCTTCATCATGCCCCGCACATCCTCGCGCTCCACGGCCAGAGCATCGAGGTTGTGCCGTTCCCGCCCCCGCCGCTGGATGTAATCGAACAAGGCGTTGCCATGCTCGCGGTACATGCCATCGATGGTGTGGTGCTGCCCCAGTAACGCGGCGCCGATTTCCAGCGTGGTGAAATGAGCCGCCATCAGGATGGCGCCCTCGCCCGCCGCCTGGGCCGCGCGCAGGTGTTCCAGCCCTTCGATGTGGGCCAGGCGCGCCAGGCGCGGCGCGGGCCACCACCAGCTCATGGCCATTTCGAAAAAGGCGATGCCGGTGGAGCGGAAGTTCTCGTTCAACAGGCGCTTGCGTTCGGTGGCGGACAGCTCGGGGAAGCACAGCTCCAGGTTGCGGGTCGCGATCAAGCGACGATCGGTCGCGAAGTAGCCCATCGCCCGGCCAAGGGCACCCCCCAGCCGCAACAGCGCCGGATATGGCAGCTGAACCGTGAGCCACAGCAGCCCGAGCCCCAGCCACAGGGGCCAGTAGCGGGGATGAAGGAAGGCGCGGCGAAACTGCGGTCGTTGCATGAATTTTTCCGGGCAAAGGCAAAGCCGCGCATTCTACATGGGTTGCGCGCGGCTTGCGGCTGGCAAGCGTTCTCGCTATAAGTCACGGCACTTTTCGCGACAAGGCGACATTTGCCGACCATGAGCCAAACCGAACCTCAGCAGCAGGAAGCCGTGTTTCAACTGAAGGGCAGCATGCTCGCCATCACCGTGCTGGAGCTGGCTCGCAACGACCTCGAAGGCCTTGACCGCCAGCTGGCCGCCAAGGTTGCCCAAGCCCCGAACTTCTTCAGCAATACGCCGCTGGTGCTGGCGCTGGACAAACTGCCCGCCGACGGCGGCCCTATCGACCTTCCGGGGCTGATGCGCGTGTGCCGCCATCACGGCCTGCGTACGCTGGCCATCCGGGCGGCGCGCATCGAGGACATCGCGGCCGCCATCGCCATCGACCTGCCAGTGTTGCCACCTTCGAACGCGCGCGAGCGCCCGGTGGAGCCGCCCGAAGAGCGCAAGGCGGTCGAGCCGCCCGCCCCCGTCATCGAAACCCCGGCCGCCCCTGTGATCCAGCCGACCCGGGTGATAACCACGCCCATTCGCGGCGGCCAGCAGATCTACGCCCAGGGCGGGGACCTGGTGATCGTGTCCTCGGTAAGCTCGGGTGCGGAACTTCTGGCCGATGGCAACATCCATGTGTACGGCCCTATGCGCGGCCGCGCCCTGGCGGGCATCAAAGGTGACACCCGCGCCCGTATCTTCTGCCAGCACCTGGGCGCGGAACTGGTATCCATCGCGGGGCAGTACAAGGTCGCAGAAGACCTTCGACGGGACCCTCTCTGGGGCAACCCGGTACAGATCAGCCTCACGGCCGATGTGTTGAACATCACCCGACTTTAACGGATACTGCCGCCATTTTATGCGTAACGTGTTCGGTCGGCGGCACTTTCGCCAGCGTTACGCACATTCATAAGCACTCGATCTTCATCTTCACGTTTTCGAGGACTCAACGTCCTTTTTTCATTAGGGGTGATACACCTTGGCCAAGATTCTCGTGGTTACTTCCGGCAAGGGTGGTGTGGGCAAGACCACCACCAGCGCAGCCATCGGCACCGGCCTGGCATTGCGCGGCCACAAAACCGTTATCGTCGACTTCGACGTCGGCCTGCGTAACCTCGACCTGATCATGGGCTGCGAGCGCCGCGTGGTGTACGACTTCGTGAACGTGGTAAACAACGAAGCAACGCTCAAGCAGGCCCTGATCAAGGACAAGCGGCTGGAGAACCTGTACGTACTCGCCGCCAGCCAGACCCGCGACAAGGATGCGCTTACCCAGGACGGCGTGGAGAAGGTGCTCAACGAGCTCAAGGAAGATTTCGAATACGTGATCTGCGACTCGCCGGCCGGTATCGAGAAGGGCGCGAGCCTGGCGATGTACTTCGCCGACGAAGCGATCGTGGTGACCAACCCGGAAGTATCCTCGGTGCGGGACTCGGACCGCATGCTGGGCCTGCTGGCCAGCAAGTCGCGCCGCGCAGAGATCGGCGAAGACCCGATCAAGGAGCACCTGCTGCTGACCCGCTACAACCCGGAGCGCGTGAGCAAGGGCGAAATGCTCGGTGTCGAAGACGTTGAAGAGATCCTCGCTATCCGCCTGCTGGGCGTGATTCCTGAATCCCAGGCGGTTCTCAAGGCGTCCAACCAGGGCGTGCCGGTGATTCTCGACGAACAGAGCGATGCCGGCCAGGCCTACAGCGACGCGGTTGACCGCCTGCTGGGCAAGGAAGTGGCGCATCGTTTCCTTGACGTGCAGAAAAAGGGCTGGCTACAACGCCTGTTTGGAGGCCGTGAATGAATATTTTCGACTTCTTTCGCGACCGCAAGAAAGGCAGCACCGCCTCGGTCGCGAAGGAGCGTCTGCAGATTATCGTGGCGCATGAGCGCGGCCAGCGGGCTACTCCCGACTACCTCCCTGCCTTGCAGAAGGAGCTGGTGGAGGTGATCCGCAAGTACGTCAGCATCGACAACGATGACGTGCATGTGGCCCTGGAGAACCAGGGCAGCTGTTCGATCCTCGAACTCAACATCACCCTGCCCGACCGCTGAAGCGGCCCGGGTGCCTCATGGGGCGGCTCGCTTGCGGGCCGCCCCATGCGTTTCAAGAGCACGCTCGCAATGCCTCTGTCCAACATTCGCATCCTGCACCAGGACCCTACCTTCCTGGTGATCGACAAGCCGACCCTATTGCTTTCCGTGCCGGGGCGCGCGGACGACAACAAGGACTGCCTCATTACCCGCCTGCAGGAAAACGGCTACCCGGAGGCGTTGATCGTCCACCGGCTGGATTGGGAAACCTCGGGGATCATCCTGCTGGCGCGCGACCCGCACAGCCATCGCGAGTTGTCCCGGCAGTTCCATGATCGGGAAACCGAAAAGGCGTACACCGCTCTGTGCTGGGGCCAGCCCGTGCTGGACAGCGGCAGCATCGACCTGCCGCTGCGCTACGATCCACCCACCAAGCCCCGCCATGTGGTGGATCATGAGCTAGGCAAGCATGCGTTGACGTTCTGGCGAGTGCTCGAGCGCTTCGACATTGGCTGCCGCGTGGAACTCACGCCGGTCACGGGCCGCTCGCACCAGCTGCGCGTGCACATGCTGAGCATTGGCCATCCGCTGCTGGGCGACCGGCTTTATGCCCATCAAGCGGCCCTGGAAGCAGCGCCTCGGCTGTGCCTGCACGCCAGCATGCTTGCCTTCAGCCACCCCGCCACCGGCGAGCGCCTGCGCTTCGAGTGCCCGGCACCGTTTTAAGCTTCATGGCAGGGCCGGACCATTCACCAGGCGAATGCGCTAGACTCGCGGCATTGCTGCCTGGAGTACCCTGATGCGCGACACTTTGAACCAAGGCCTGATCGAATTTCTCAAGGCCTCGCCCACGCCCTTCCACGCCACCGCCACCCTCGCCAAGCGCCTCGAAGCCGCCGGTTACCAGCGGCTCGATGAACGCGAGCGCTGGAACACTACCCCCGGCGGGCGCTATTACCTCACCCGCAACGACTCTTCGATCATTGCCATTCGCCTGGGCAAGGAGTCGCCGGTAACCGAAGGCCTGCGCCTGGTGGGCGCCCACACTGACAGCCCGTGCCTGCGCGTAAAGCCGCAACCGGAGTTGCAGCGTCAGGGTTTCCTGCAATTGGGCGTGGAAGTGTATGGCGGCGCGCTGCTGGCGCCCTGGTTCGACCGCGACCTGTCGCTGGCCGGCCGTGTGACCTTCCGCCAGGATGGCCGGGTAGCCAGCCAGCTGGTGGATTTCGGCCTGCCTATCGCTGTTATTCCTAACCTGGCGATCCACCTGAATCGCACCGCCAACGAAGGCTGGGCAATCAACGCACAGAACGAACTGCCGCCGATCCTGGCCCAGGTCGCGGGTAGCGATCGTTTTGATTTCCGCGCCCTGCTCACTGAGCAGCTGGCCCGCGAGCACGACGTGAACGCCGATGTGGTGCTCGATTACGAGCTGAGTTTCTACGACACCCAGCCCGCCGCCGTGATCGGCCTGAACGGCGAATTCATCGCCGGCGCGCGCCTGGATAACCTGCTGTCGTGCTTTGCCGGCCTGCAAGCGCTGCTCCACGCCGAAGGCGACGAAACCTGCGTGTTGATCTGTACCGACCACGAAGAAGTCGGTTCCAGTTCCGCCTGTGGGGCCGACGGGCCGCTGCTCGAGCAAACGCTCCAGCGCCTGCTGCCCGGCGATGATTACGTGCGTGCCATCCAGCGTTCCCTGCTGGTGTCGGCGGACAACGCCCATGGCGTGCACCCCAACTATGCGGACAAGCATGATGGCAACCACGGGCCCAAGCTCAATGCCGGGCCGGTGATAAAGGTCAACAGCAACCAACGTTATGCCACCAACAGCGAAACCGGCGGGTTCTTCCGTCACCTGTGCATGGCCGAAGAAGTACCTGTGCAGAGTTTCGTGGTGCGCAGCGACATGGGCTGCGGCTCCACCATCGGGCCGATCACCGCCAGCCGCCTGGGGGTGCGAACCGTGGACATCGGCGTGCCAACCTTCGCCATGCACTCGATCCGCGAACTGGCAGGCAGCCAGGACCTCGCCCACCTGGTCAAGGTATTGGGCGCCTTCTACGCTGCCCGAGCGTTGCCGTGATTGCGGCGATACAAGGGCCTGCCCGCCGTTGGGCGCGGGCCCTTGGCTGGCTGATGTGGTGCGTGCTGGCCGTTGCGCTACCGGCGCAGGCCAGCGGCTTGCCAAGCCTGCTGGGTGGCCCTGCCAAAAGCGAAGCACCGGCCGAGAACCTCGACCAGTCGCTGGATCAGGTGATCGCCACCCTGGAGAACGACGCGCAGCGCGCGCGGCTGCTGAGCGACCTCAAACAGCTGCGCGAGGCCAGCCATAAGGCCAAGCCCGCCCAGGAAGAAGGCGTGGTCGGCCTGCTGGGCGGGACGGTGCGGGCGCTGGAGCGACAATTCGCGGGCGAGGACAGCCCGCTCAATCAATGGCTGAACGAGCTGAGCCTGGCCCGCACCGAGCTGCTCGACCGCGCCAGCACCATCGTCGACCAAGGCACCATGGCCTTGGTGTTCGTCGCCACGATCCTGGCTTGGGCCCTGTTGGCGTCCGTGCTGAACTGGCTGAGCCAGCGCATGCGCGAACGCTTTGGCTTGCCCGAAGAGCTGCCCCAGCACCCAAGCCCCTGGGACCTGCTGCGTTTCGCGCTACGCAAGATCGGCCCCTGGCTGGTGGCCCTCGGGCTTACCCTTGGCATTGGCTATGTGGTGCCCTCGTCGCTGGGCAAGGATCTGGCGCTGGTGGTTGCCTACGCGCTGGTGGTAGGGACGTGCTTCGCGGCGATCTGCGTCATTGCGTTCTCGCTGCTCGACGGCCCCCATCGGCATCGCGCGTTGTACATTCTGCGGCGTCGCGCCTTCCGGCCCATGTGGCTGATTGGCAGCTGCGCCGCGTTCGGCGAGGCCTTGAGCGACCCTCGGCTGGTGGCTGGCCTTGGCCCGCACCTGGCCCACAGCGCGGCGGCCCTGGCCAATGTACTGGCCGCGCTGTTCAGTGGCCTGTTCATCCTGCGCTTCCGCCGCCCGATCGCCCACCTGATCTGCAATCAGCCCCTGGAGCGGCGCCTGCACAAGCGGGCCATGACTGAAACGCTGGAAGTGCTGGGCACGTACTGGTATTTGCCGGCACTGGTGCTTGTGGGCGTATCGCTGGTGGGAACGTTCATTTCCGCAGGCGACACCAGCACGGCGCTTCGTCAGTCGCTGTTGTGCACCGTGCTGCTGGTGGTGTGCATGGTGATCAACGGGCTGGTGAGCCGCCAGGCACAAAAACCCAGCCACCGCCCGCGCCGCCAGGAAGCGTACGCCGAGCGGCTGAAAAGCTTCTTCTACACCCTGGTGCACATCGCGGTATGGATGGTGTTCTTCGAGCTTGGGCTGCGGGTATGGGGGCTTTCGCTGATCCGCTTCACCGAAGGCAGCGGCCACGATTTCAGCCTGCGGTTGTTCGGCCTCACCGGTACGCTGATGTTCGCCTGGCTGGTGTGGATTCTGGCGGACACCGCCATCCACCTTGGCCTGGCGCGTTCGCGAAAGGGCCTGGCGAACGCCCGCGCGCAAACCATGATGCCGTTGATTCGCAACGTGCTGTTCGTGGCCATCTTTGTGATCGCCGGCATCGTCGCCCTGGCCAACATGGGCGTGAACGTCACGCCGCTGCTGGCCGGTGCCGGCGTGATCGGCCTGGCGATCGGTTTCGGCGCGCAATCGCTGGTGGCCGACTTGATCACCGGGCTGTTCATCATCGTCGAGGACTCCCTGGCCATCGATGACTACGTGGACCTGGGCGGCCACCTGGGCACGGTGGAAGGCCTTACCATCCGCACGGTGCGCCTGCGGGACATCGACGGGATCGTGCATACCATCCCCTTCAGCGAGATCAAAAGCATCAAGAACTACTCGCGGGAGTTCGGCTATGCGATTTTCCGCGTGGCCATTCCCTACACGGTGGGGATCGACGATGCGATCAAGCTGATGCGGGATGTGGGCCAGAAGATGCACAGCGATCCGCTGCTGCGCCGGGAAATCTGGTCGCCGCTGGAATTCCAGGGCGTGGAAAGCTTCGAATCCGGCTCGGCGGTGCTAAGGGCACGCTTCAAGACCGCCCCGCTCAAGCAGTGGGAAATATCCCGCGCGTTCAACCTGCTGCTCAAGCGCACCCTGGACGAAGCCGGCCTGGACCTGGCCACCCCCCGCCTCAGCGTCCAAGTGACACACGCCGGCCCACCGGCGCATTAAAGCTCCTCGGCATCATCGTCGGCGTCCACAAGCTCGTAGGCGTCGGCGGCGTGCTCCAGCAAGGCTTCTTCGTATTCGTTCATGGCGTGGCGCTCCTGTGCCTGGGTTTTGCCAGAGGATGCCACTGCCGCTTTACGCCCGCGTGACAGTGCAGCCCATTCCCAGGCTACACAGATAAGATGTGGGACCGGGAAGTGGCGCAGGCGGAGCCCGGGAACAGGGTTCGACACTCGGCCGGATGGCCGGCCTGGCTCTTTTACACTGTGGCCACCACCCGGATCGCATCGTGGCGCCAGTATTCCAGGTCACAGTCGATTCGCCTGCCTTGGCGGTCATGGTTGATTCGGGTGATACGCAGCCCCGGGCTACCCGTGGACACCTTCAACGCAGCGGCGGCATCGTTAGGCAATGCGGTGGGTAACAGCTCGAACTCCACCTGCCCATACTCGATAGCGTATTCCCGGGCGTACAGCTCGGTGAGCGGCTGGCCAAGGTCATGGCCGAGCAGCCCGGGGAAGCAAGCCGAGTTAAGGTAATGCTCCACGTACAGCACCAGCCGGCCGTCGATGCGCCGGGCCCGGCAAATCCGATACACCGCCGACAGCGGCGCCAGCCCGAGGTAATCGCAGATCGCGGCCGGCGCGGGTTGAATCCGTGCCGTGATCAATTCGGTCGAAGGCACGCGGCCGTGGCGCCGGGCCATCGCATGGAAATGGCTGCGCTCGTTCAAGTCGTAGGTCAGCCGGGGCGGTGACACGAACCAGCCACGACGGCCCTCGCGGTACACCAGGCCGCGGGCTTCGAGTTGCACCAGCGCTTCGCGCAAGGTGATGCGCGTGGTGGCGAACAGCTCGCTGAGGGTGCGCTCCGCCGGCAGCTTGGCGCCGGGCTGCAATAATCCGTGCTCGATCTGCTCTTCAAGGGCCGCGCCAATGGCGGTGACTGCTCGCGGTGCATTCTCGCGCATGCGGGCTTTCCTTTTTGGTCTATACCAGTGCACTGAAGTAGCCCTGGGGGCCGGTGCGGATGTGATCAGCCTAGGTCGCCCGAATGAACGATAGATGACAGCACCGTAACGGCCAACCGCCCGCGCGCCGTTCTACCCGGCGTCGTGGGTTGGTCTACGCTTGTCAGCGAAACGGCCTTAATGGCGCGCGGACATCAAAATGTCATGCCGCCTCGCTAGATTGGCCTGCGTATTGCTGACCTAGACCAGCAGCGGCCCTCCTCCCTATGACGTTTGTCTTCTGGAGCTACAGATGAAAAAGCAGCCCACGCTCAAAAACCTGTTCCTGGCTTCGCTTTTGGGGTCGGCCTTGGCCCTGGGCAACCAGGCCATGGCCGCCGATGACCTGGCCGGCCTGGAAGCGGCAGCTAAAAAGGAAGGCGAAGTGAACAGCGTGGGCATGCCGGACGCCTGGGCCAATTGGAAGGGCACCTGGGACGACCTGGCCAGCAAATACGGCCTCAAGCACGTGGACACCGACATGAGCTCGGCCCAGGAGGTTGCGAAGTTCGCCGCGGAGAAGGACAACGCCAGCGCTGATATCGGCGACGTGGGCGCCGCGTTCGGCCCCATCGCCGCCAGCCAGGGCGTAACCCAACCCTACAAGCCCAGCACCTGGGCGCAGATCCCTGATTGGGCCAAGGATCAGGACGGCCACTGGATGCTGGCTTACACCGGCAGTATCGCCTTCATCATCAACAAGCAGTTGGTGAAAGACAGCGACGCCCCCAAGAGCTGGCATGACCTGGAAAGCGGCAAGTACAAGGTCGCCATCGGTGACGTGAGCACCGCCGCCCAGGCCGCCAATGGCGTGCTGGCCGCGGCCATCGCCTACAAAGGGGACGAAACCAACCTGGCGCCGGGCCTGGAGCTGTTTACCAAGCTGGCCCAGCAAGGCCGCTTGTCCCTTGCCAACCCCACCATTCAAACCCTGGAAAAGGGCGAGATCGAAGTGGGCGTGGTCTGGGACTTCAACGGGTTGAGCTACCGCGACCAGATCGACCCCAAGCGCTTTGATGTGCTGATCCCCTCCGACGGTTCGGTGATCTCTGGCTACACCACCATCATCAACAAATACGCCAAGCACCCCAACGCGGCCAAATTCGCCCGCGAATACATCCTCAGCGACGCCGGCCAGATCAACCTGGCGAAGGGGCACGCGCGCCCGATCCGCGCCGACCATGTGAAGCTGCCCCCTGAAGTGGCCGCCAAACTGTTGCCCGCCGAGCAGTACAAAAGCGTGAAACCGATCACCAACCCGGCGGCGTGGGAAAAGAGCTCCAAGGCACTGCCGCAGCAGTGGAACGAACAAGTCATCGTTGAAATGCAATAAGCATGAGCGACGCGCCCCGGGGCAAATGGCTGGCAGCGCTATTGCTGCTGCCGTTTGCCGTCTTCTTCATCGTGTTCCAGCTGGCCCCGCTGGCGTGGGTGGCGATCAGCAGCCTGCAAAGCGTGGACGGCTGGGGCCTGGCCAATTTCACCAAGGCCTTCAGCTCCCGCTTTTATCGTCAGGCGATGCAGTTCAGCCTGGAGATCAGCCTGTGGTCCAGCGTGATCGGGCTGGTGATTGCCGTGCTGGGCAGCTACTCGCTGCGCCAGGTGGATTCACGGCTACGCAACTTCGTGACCTCCTTCGCCAACATGACCAGCAACTTCGCCGGGGTGCCCCTGGCGTTTGCCTTCATCATTCTGCTGGGGTTCAACGGGGCAATTACGCTGCTGCTAAAGCAAAGCGGGCTGCTGACCGACTTCAACCTGTATTCCAAGGTCGGCCTGATCGTGGTGTACACCTATTTTCAGATTCCGCTGGGCGTGTTGCTGTTGTACCCGGCGTTTGACGCCCTGCGGGACGACTGGCGCGATTCGGCCGCCCTGCTGGGCGCCAGCACGTGGCAATACTGGCGGCGCGTGGCGTTGCCGGTGCTCATGCCGGCGTTACTGGGAACCTTCGTGATTCTGCTGGCCAACGCGCTGGGCGCCTATGCCACGGTGTACGCCTTGACCACTGGCAACTTCAACGTGCTGCCCATTCGCATCGCCGCCATGGTGGCCGGGGACATTTCGCTGGACCCGAACCTGGCCAGCGCGCTGGCGATCATCCTGGTGGCGATGATGGCGCTGGTGACGGTGGTGCACCAATGGATACTGCGCAGGAGCTACCATGGCCGCCGCTGATCGCGCTTCTGTCCGGCTGTACCACCGCGTGGTGGTATGGCTGTTGTTCCTGATCCTGCTGCTGCCGCTGGCCGGCACCCTGCTCTACTCCCTGGCCACCAGCTGGTCGGCGACCTTGCTGCCCAGCGGCCTTACCCTCAAGTGGTACCTGGCGCTATGGACGGATGCGCGCTTCCTCACCGCGTTCGGCCATTCGTTGCTAGTGTGCGTGGGGGCGCTGGTGCTGGCGGTGGTGCTGATCCTGCCGCTGCTGTTCGTGGTGCATTACCACTTCCCGCGGCTGGACGCTCTGATGAACATCCTCATCCTGCTGCCCTTCGCGGTGCCCCCGGTGGTGTCCTCCGTGGGGTTGCTTCAGCTCTATGGTTCGGGGCCGCTGGCCATGACGGGCACGCCCTGGATACTGATCGGCTGTTACTTCACCGTGGCGCTGCCGTTCATGTACCGGGCGATCACCAACAACCTTCAGGCCTTGAATCTTCGCGACCTGATGGACGCCGCTCAGCTGCTGGGGGCCAGCCCCTGGCAAGCGGCCTGGCGGGTGGTACTGCCCAACCTGCGCAAGGGTTTGATGGTGGCGCTGCTACTGTCATTCTCGTTCCTGTTTGGCGAGTTCGTGTTCGCCAACCTGCTGGTAGGCACCCAGTACGAAACCCTGCAGGTGTACCTCAACAACATGCGCAACAGCAGCGGCCACTTCAACAGCGCGCTGGTGATTTCCTACTTCCTCTTCGTGCTGGTGATGACGTGGATCGCCACGCGACTGAACAAGGACACCCACTGACATGAGCTTTGTGACCGTGAGCGCGCTGCGCAAGGATTTCGGCAACACCACCGTGTTCGCCGACATCGACTTCACCATTACCCGGGGCGAGTTCGTGACGCTGCTGGGCCCCTCCGGCTGTGGCAAATCCACCCTGCTGCGTTGCATCGCCGGGCTAACCGGCGTGGACGCGGGGCAGATCTTTCTCGATGGGCAGAACCTCGTGCCACTGGCCCCGCAGAAGCGGGACATTGGCATGGTGTTCCAGAGCTACGCACTGTTCCCCAACATGACGGCGGAGCAGAACGTGGCCTTCGGGCTGAACATGCAGAAGGTAAGCGTCAACGAAACCCGCGAGCGGGTGCGCGAGGCATTGGCCATGGTGGAGCTGGAAACCTTTGCCGACCGCTACCCGCATCAGCTCTCCGGTGGCCAATGTCAGCGGGTTGCGTTGGCGCGCTCGCTGGTCACCCGCCCACGCCTGCTTCTGCTCGACGAACCCCTGTCCGCGCTGGACGCCCGCATCCGTAAGCACCTTCGCGAACAGATTCGCTCGATTCAGCAAACGCTTGGGCTGACCACGATTTTCGTGACCCATGATCAGGAAGAAGCGCTGACGATGTCAGACCGCATTTTCCTGATGAACAAAGGGCAGATCGTGCAAAGCGGCGATGCGCAGAACCTCTACACGGCCCCCGTGAACGCCTTCGCCGCGGGCTTTATCGGTAATTACAACGTGCTGGACGCCGACAGCGCCAGCCGGCTGCTTCAACGGCCGGTCGGCGCTGCCCAGGCGATCCGCCCCGAAGCGATCGAATTGTTTGTGGAACCCGATGGCACCGGCGAGATTCTCAGCCATAGCCTGTTAGGGAACGTGATCCGCTACCGCGTGAGGGCTCAGGCCACGGACGTGGTGGTGGACGTGCTTAATCGCAGCGCCGAGGACTTGTACCCCAACGGTACTCGGGTACGCTTGCACATTGCCCCCGCTGCCGTGCGTGAAGTGAACTGACGCGACACAAGGAACGACTGATATGCCTTTGGCCATTTTCGACCTGGATGAAACCCTGATCGACGGCGACTGCGCCTCCCTCTGGAGCGAGCAGATGGCCCGCCTGGGTTGGGTCGACCCTGACAGCTTCGTGCGCCGCGACCATGAGTTGATGGCTGCCTACAGCCGAGGCGAACTGGCCATGGAAGTTTACATGGCGTTCACGCTTGAGCCGCTGATCGGGCGCACCGAAGAGGAAGTCGACCACCTGGTGGGCCCCTGGGTGGAGGACGTCATCGAACCGCTGATCTTCAGCGACGCCACCCGCTGCATCGCCAACCACCGCGCTGCCGGGGATCGGCTGCTTGTGATCTCCGCTTCGGGCGTGCACCTGGTCAAACCGATCGCCGAGCGAATCGGCATCGACGAAGTGCTGGCCATCGAGCTGGACATCGCCCATGGCGTATACAGCGGCCGCACCCAGGGCACCCTCACCTACCGCGAAGGCAAGGTCACCCGGTTGATGGAGTGGTTACGGGCCGAAGGCGAAACCCTGGAAGGCGCGGCGTTCTATTCGGATTCGCGCAACGACTTGCCACTGCTGAAAAAGGTCAGCCGCCCGGTAGCCGTCAACCCTGACCCGGTGCTGCGCGCCCACGCCGAACAGGCCGGGTGGCCCGTGGTGGCGTGGAAGTAATAAGTATCGGGGGCAGCTTATTCCCGGACTCAAGCCACCCTTGTGGGAGCCGGGCGCAGCCGCAGGCGGAGCTCGCGAATCGTCGGGCGCACACTGGACGCAGCCTGTCCAATCTCCTCACCATTCGCGCGCTGGCGCCGGATGGCCGGCCCCGCCGCTTCCCACAAGGGTCCGCTCACGCCGCTAGAAAAGTGTCGTTCCATGAGCGCTTACTGCCCATGATTACGCTGGTAGGTCTCTTGCCCCATGGCTTTGATTTGCCCCTCGATCAGTGCATCGAACGGCGCCAGCAGCGGCTGAAACGAAGCCGGGGCTTCGAGCACCTCGAGCGCGGACACGATCGCTTCCACGGTAGATAACGCGCCCGGCCCCGGTGCCTTGCGCAGCCGGTAGCGGGACGGCGCGGCATCAGGGAGCGCTATCCGTGGCAAGGCAGCCAACGCCGGGTTGAGGTGCAACAGTTTGCGGGCCTTGCGCCAGGTGCCATCGAGCACGATCAATTGCACAGGGCCTGTGCTCGCGCCGGTCAAGGGGGTGGAGCCCTCCCCGGGAAACAGCACATACGCCGTGCCTTCATGGGCTTCCCACAACGCCGGCGGCACCTGTTCGGTTATCACCAGTTCGCTGTTGGGCAACCCCAAATGCGCCAGGCGCGCGGTGTTAAGGGCATGGGCCGCCTCGCTGGGGTGCTGAAGGATCAACACCCGGGCGCGGCTTGGCAGCCGGGGGATCAACGCGCACAGGCAGTGGCCATCCGGGCGCTGACAACGGGGGCAATGCAAACGGGGCATGGGTATCTCTAAACGGAGCTAACGGCTGAAACGTTCCGCCAAGCCATGCAGGTACTCCGCCATACGCTCCAGCTCGTGGCTGATCTGCGCGCCCTGCCTCGCTTGGCCGGCGCTATGGTCGCACAACTGGGCGATGCGGGTGATCTGCTGGTTGATGTCTTCCACCACGTGGCTTTGCTCCTCCGAAGCGGTTGCCATTTGCTGGCTCATGCTGGTGATCCGCGCTACCGCTTCGGAGATACCGCTGAGGGCGCCCTTCACGGCTTCCACGCTGCCCATGCTGGTGTGCGAGATCTGGCTGCCCTTGTTCGCGGTTTGAACGGCGCGCTCGGCGCCAGCTTGCAGGGAGCTGATGATCTGGTGGATCTGCTCGGTGGACGAGCGGGTGCGCATGGCCAGGGACCGTACTTCATCGGCGACCACGGCGAAGCCTCGCCCTTGCTCGCCAGCGCGGGCCGCTTCGATCGCGGCGTTGAGCGCCAGCAGATTGGTTTGCTCGGCAATCGCCGTGATTACGTCGGCCACGCTGCCGATCGATTGCGTTTGCTCGGCCAAAGCGTTCACCGCCTGGCCGATGTCGGCCACGGCCGCGCCCATTTCTTCCATGGCCAACAGGCTTTGCCGCGCCAGTTCGCCGCCCTCGCCCGCCAGCCGGTTGGCGTCTTCGGCGGCGCTGGCGGTGAGCTGAACGTTTTGAGTCACTTCCTGGATGGTCGCTGCCATTTGGGCAACCGCGGTGGCTGACTGATCGGTTTCATGTCGCTGGCGTTCGAGGGAACCCGCCTGATCCTCGGACAAAGCCGAGGACTCACCCGCGCGAGCCTTCACGCTGAGCCCGGCATCTACCAGGCGGGTGAGCGCCGTTTGCAGCCGGGCTTCCTCGCTGACCATCGCCAGATCCAGTTGCCCCTGCAGGCCGCTGTTGTCGCTGTAGGTGAGGGCCACCAAGGGGCTGGTGAACGCCTTGGGGTGCTCGCCCAGGGTTTTGCGAATGGATTGCCGCTGCCGGGCTTCGCTGAGCGCAAAGGCCACGGCGATGGCCAGCAACGTGGCCACGAGTGTGACGCCGGGCGACAACCATGCCCACCCGGCCAGCGCCACCGCGCCGGCCAGTATGAACGGCCAGGCGCGTATCCCTGTTTGCACGACGCGGGCCTTGGGCGCGATGGCGCTTCTGCCCGCGCTGATTCGTGCATACAGCGCGGAAGCCCGGCGTACCTGATCCCGGCTGGGCAGAAAGCGCACCGACTCAAAGCCCGCGATCCGGCCGTTTTCGTAGATAGGCGTTACATAGGCGCTCACCCAGTAGTAGTCGCCATTCTTTGCGCGATTCTTCACCACGCCCATCCACGGCTTGCCCTGCTTGATCGTTTCCCACATATGGCCGAACACCGCGGGCGGCATGTCAGGGTGGCGCACCAGGTTGTGCGGCTGCCCTATCAACTCCTCCCGGGTGAAACCGCTCAGCGCCACGAAGGCGTCATTGCAGTACGTGATGCGGCTGTCCAGGTCGGTGGTGGAAATCAAACGCTGTTCGGCGGGGAACGTACGTTCACGGTCGGTCACAGGCAGGTTGGAGCGCATGAAAGGCATTCCTTGCAAGGTAAAGACAAAAACCCTCGGTCGCGCTTAAGGCTAGCAGAGGGTAACGCGGCGGGCAGGCGTTAGGATCCATTGCAAGGAGTGTCGGCGCTGCACGGCGAATCTTTAACCGGGAGCGCGGTTATCTGGCCAGCAGCTGGCTTTTTAGCAGGTCTCGGAACGTCTGGATCAGAGGCTCGCGGGTGCGCCCCCGACGCAGGATCAGCGAGAATGGGGCCTGGTAGCCGAAGGTTGCTGGTGACAGCACGCGCAGGTCGCCCTTGTCCGCCCAGGGTTGGGCATAGTGTTCGGGCAGGTAGCCGATATAGGCGCCGGACAACACCAGAATCAGCTGCGCCTCCATGCTGTCCACGGTCGCGGCGCTGTGTTTGAAGCCGTGGCGCGCCAGTTCGGCCTGGCTCCAGTAGCCGCGCCCTACCATGCGCTGCTGGGTGATGACTTGCTCGGGAATGCGCCGCTCGGCATACAGTGGGTGCCGGCTGCTGCAATACAGCCAGTGCTGTTCGCGATAAAGCGGCTGATACACCAAGCCGCTCATGCGAGTGGAAAAGGCGCCGATGGCCAGGTCCAGGCGGTTTTCCTGCACCCCCAGTTGAAGCTCATAAGGGCTTTGCACGGCCAGGTGGATATGCACCGCCGGATGCTCCTGGGTATAGGCGCCGATGGCTTCGGCGAACGGCAGTTGGCGGTCGCCGACCGTGGAATCGATCACCCCCAGGTTGAGCGTGCCACGCAGTTCGCCCTTGAGCGCGGCGGCGTAGCGCTCGAAGCCTTCCATTTCCGCGAGCAGGCGCAGCGCTTCCTGATGGAACAACTCACCCTTGCTCGTGAGGCTGAAACCGCCACGGCCACGGTGGCATAGCACGATACCCAGCGCAGCTTCCAACTGGCTCATGTACGTGCTGATCGCGGAGGTGGACAGATTGAGCGCCTGTTGGGCGTTGGCGAAGCCCTGATGATGGACCACGCTGGTGAAAATGCGCAGCAGTTTCAGATCAGGGAAAGCGTTGGCCATGGCAGCGACTCGTTTCAGGCAAGGGCATAAGCAGTGGTGCGCAGCATGCCATTACTTCAGAAATAGCTGAACTAAGTTTTTCCTCATGCGGATTCTTCCGGCGGGGGTGGTTGCGCAGACTCCAGCCATCACGCTTTCGCAAAACGAGGCTTACCGTGGACAAAATTCTCCACCAACCCCTGGGCGGCAATGAAATGCCGCGCTTCGGCGGCATCGCCACCATGATGCGCCTGCCCCACCTCGCCTCCCCGGCCGGGCTGGACGTAGCCTTCGTGGGCGTGCCCCTGGACATCGGCACCTCCCTGCGCTCGGGCACCCGTTTCGGGCCGCGGGAGATCCGCGCCGAGTCGGTGATGATCCGCCCTTACAACATGGCCACGGGCGCTGCGCCGTTCGATTCGCTATCAGTGGCCGACATCGGTGACGTGGCGATCAACACCTTCAACCTGCTGGACGCAGTGCGGATCATCGAGGAAGCCTACGACGGCATCATCGAACACAACGTCAAGCCCCTGACCTTGGGCGGCGACCACACCATCACGCTGCCGATCTTGCGTGCCCTGCACAAGAAGCACGGCAAGATCGGCCTTGTACATGTGGACGCCCACGCCGACGTGAACGACCACATGTTCGGCGAGAAGATCGCTCACGGCACCACCTTTCGCCGCGCCGTGGAAGAAGGCCTGCTGGATTGCGACCGGGTGGTGCAAATTGGCCTGCGTGCCCAGGGCTATACCGCCGATGACTTCAACTGGAGCCGCCGTCAGGGCTTTCGCGTAGTGCAGGCCGAAGAATGCTGGCACCGCTCGCTCGCGCCACTGATGGAAGAAGTGCGCGCCAAGGTGGACGGCGGGCCGGTGTACCTGAGCTTCGACATCGACGGTATCGACCCAGCCTGGGCCCCAGGCACGGGCACCCCGGAAGTGGGCGGCCTCACCACCATCCAGGCGCTGGAAATCATTCGCGGCTGCCAAGGGCTCGATCTGATTGGCGGGGATCTGGTAGAGGTGTCGCCACCCTACGACACCACGGGCAATACCTCGCTGCTGGGCGCCAACCTGCTGTACGAGATGCTGTGCGTTATGCCGGGGGTGGCGCACCGCTGATGTTCCAAGGCTGCAAGAAGCGCGCTTCAAGCTTCAAGCGGCAAGTAATGAGATAAGCCTGAGCCATAAGCGAACAGCTGCAAGCGGGGAGCTTTAACTTGCAACTTGCCGCTCGAAGCTTGCCACTAAAAAAAGTGATCGGAGCAGATCATGCATAACAACAACGCAAATCAGAGCATCGGCAAGATTGAAACCTATGGGGTCGAGCAGATCCCGGACAAAGACCGCACGGCAACGCCGCTGGACCTGTTCCGGATGATCTTCGGTGGCGCCAATACCTTTTCCACGGCGGTACTGGGCAGCTTCCCGGTGCTGTTCGGGCTTTCCTTCCAGGCAGGCGCGCTGGCGATCATCGCCGGCGTACTGGTCGGGGCCTTGATTCTGGCCCCCATGGGGCTGTTCGGGCCCATCAACGGGACCAACAACGCCGTATCCTCCGGCGCTCACTTCGGTGTGCATGGCCGTATCGTCGGCTCGTTCCTTTCACTGCTCACAGCCATCGCCTTCTTCTCCATCTCGGTGTGGAGTTCCGGAGACGCCCTGGTGGGCGGCGCGCATCGCCTCGTTGGCTTGGCTGAAAGCGACCTTACCCTGGGCCTGGCCTATGGCCTGTTCGCGATCCTGGTGCTGACGGTGTGCATCTACGGCTTCCGCTTCCTCTTGTGGGTGAACAAAGTGGCGGTGTGGAGCGCAAGCGTGCTGTTCGTGCTGGGCATGGTGGCGTTCGCCGGCCCGTTCGACCCGCACTATGCAGGCCAGGTGGCCCATGGGCAGGAGGGGTTCTGGGCAGCATTCATCGGCGCCGCGCTGGTAGCAATGAGCAACCCGATTTCGTTCGGCGCGTTCCTTGGCGACTGGTCGCGCTACATCCCACGCACCGCGCCACGCTCGCGCATTCTGGGCGCCGTGATACTGGCTCAGCTGGCCACGCTGCTGCCGTTCTTCTTCGGGCTGGTAACCGCCACCATCGTAGCGGTGCAGGCGCCGGACTATATCGCCAGTAACAACTACGTCGGCGGGCTGCTGGCGATCGCGCCCACTTGGTACTTCCTGCCTGTATGCCTGCTAGCGGTGATCGGCGGCATGTCCACCGGCACCACGTCGCTTTATGGCACAGGGCTGGACATGTCCAGCGTATTCCCCCGCGTATTGAGCCGGGTGAAGGCCACGCTGCTGATCGGGCTGATGTCCATCGCGTTCATTTTCATCGGGCGCTTTGCTGCCAACCTGGTGCAGAGCGTATCGACCTTCGCGGTGCTGATCATCACCTGCACCACGCCCTGGATGGTGATCATGCTGATCGGCCTGCTCAACCGCCGCGGCTGGTATTGCCCTGATGATTTGCAGGTTTTCACTCGCGGGCAGCGTGGCGGCCGCTACTGGTTCCACCACGGCTGGAACTGGCGCGGCATGGGCGCGTGGATTCCCAGCGCACTGGTGGGCTTGTGCTTCGTGAACCTGCCTGGGCAATTCGTGGGTGTATTGGGCGAATTGGCCGGTGGCATCGACGTCAGCTTGCCGGTCACGCTGGGGCTGGCCGCGGTGATCTATCTGCTGCTGCTCAAGCTGTTCCCCGAAGCCCCGGAAGTGTATGGGCCCACGACAGCCAAAGTACCTGCGGGCCTGGCCGCCGCGGCGTAGAACTCCGAATTGCTCAGCGGCGCGGCTGGCGCCGCTTGCGCTCATCTTCGGTGGGAATTGGAACCGGCTGCATGGGCGGAATCAAACCAAGCGCGACAGCCAGGTCATGCAGCCAGTTGAAGAATTTGTCTTGCATCACATGCCCCCTTGGGACTTGCCCGATACGGCAACTGCGTGTGCCGTTACTGTACAGATCATAAACCCGGGGGCCGGCCAGCGCATCGCCTCCACTGCGACGAATAGTCGCGATGGAGGCTTCGGCTCACCCGTGGCGACCAACGGTCACCCACTGGTGCCCCCTGATAATCCCGTTATCGGCAGCGGGGAGTGATGCTGAAGGGCAACTCGCCCCCGCGCTGTGTAACGGATGACCTTGCGCCGGATCGAGAGGTTCCACCGCGCAAGTGTTGTCTGTTCAGGGGGCGACCTGTGCTTTGTCCGCAAGCTCTACAAAGGTCAGCGGATCGAGGGCATCTTCCTGTTCGTCCAGCACGTCCCGCGGGTATTCGCTATCAGGGATGCTACTGTCCAAAAAGGCAAGCAAGCGGGCGCCGTTGGTGGTCAGGCGATAGCCTTGCCCCTCGTTCGTTTCGATGAATTTGCGCTCCAGCAACAGCGCTTCATAACGCGACGCGTCAGCCTTGAGGGTATCCACGGCAACGGGGGCGGCGCCTTCGGCCGCCTGGGTTTGCGCGAGCTCCTCGGCGGAGTGATCACTGTCGAAGGTTTCGCCGGCGGTGCTCTGCACCTTGTGCAGCAAGCGCTCGACCAGATCCCAGTTATAGGTAGGCATGGTGCGGTAACTCCAGGAATGGGGAGGACACGGCATTCCTGGTTGTGACCGGGGCAAGGGCTGACCGTTCGGTCAGCCCCTGAGGAAAGGTTACTCGGCCTTGCGCTTCTTCAGCGGGGCAAGCCCGTCCTGGCTGGAAAGGCCCGCGCCGTCGGGCTTGCGCGCGTTCGGCTTGCGCTTGGGCGTGGCTTTGGCGGCAGGCTTTTTGTCCTTGTCGGCCTTTTTCTTCTTCACCCCAGCGGCCTTGCCCGAAGCCTTGAGCTTCTTCGGCCCGCTGTAGGTCCCTTTCACTTCCTTGATCACCCGGCGCTCGAAATTCTGCTTCAGGTAGCGCTCGATGCTGGACATCAGATTCCAGTCACCATGGCAGATCAGGGAAATCGCCAGGCCTTCGTTGCCCGCGCGGCCTGTACGGCCCACGCGGTGCACGTATTCGTCACCGCTGCGCGGCAGGTCGAAGTTGATGACCAGGTCCAGCCCGTCCACGTCCAGGCCACGCGCGGCCACGTCGGTGGCCACGAGAATCTTCGCGGCGCCCTGCTTGAGACGCTCGATGGCCAGCTTGCGGTCCTTCTGGTCCTTCTCGCCGTGCAACACGAACACCTTGAAGTCCTTCGCCACCAGGTGCCCGTAGATACGGTCGGCCATGCTGCGGGTGTTGGTGAACACGATAGCCTTGCGGTAGGTCTCGTTGGCCAGCAGCCATTGAACGATGGCTTCCTTGTGGGCGTTATGGTCAGCGGTGATGATCTGCTGCTTCACCGACTCGCTGAGGTCGCTCACGTTGTTGACCATCAGGTGGGCAGGATCCTTGAGCACCTTGGCGATCATGTCGCGCAGGCCGGCGCCGCCCGTGGTGGCCGAGAACAGCAAGGTCTGGCGCTGTGCCGGGCACAGGTCGCACAGGCGGTTCACGTCTTCGGCGAAGCCCATGTCCAGCATGCGGTCGGCTTCATCGAGCACGATCACTTCCACCTGGGCCAGGTCCAGGTTACCGGCATTGAGGTGCTCGAGCAGCCGGCCCGGCGTGCCGATCAGGATGTCCGGCACCTTGCGCAGCATTGCCGCCTGCACCTTGAAGTCTTCCCCGCCCGTGATCAGCCCGGCCTTGATGAAGGTGTAGCGGGAGAAACGCTCCACTTCCTTGAGGGTTTGCTGAGCCAGCTCGCGGGTGGGCAGCAGGATGATCGCGCGGATGTCTACGCGCGGGCGCGCCGGGCCGATCAACCGGTTGAGCAACGGCAACACGAACGCGGCGGTCTTGCCGCTGCCGGTCTGGGCGGTTACCCGCAGGTCACGCCCTTCGAGCGCCGGCGGAATGGCCGCGACCTGCACAGGGGTCGGCTCGACGAAGTTGAGCTCGGCCACGGCTTTGAGCAGGCGTTCATGAAGGGCGAATTGGGAAAACACTGGGGTACTACCTCGAAAGGGAACGTGGAACGACGGCATAGGGTAGCGGAGCTGCGGCTTACAAGCGAGCCGCAAGCGCCCGAGCGGATGCCCGGGCGCGGCGGCAAGCGGTCAAGCCAGGGCGGCGCGCCGACGGCTGATCCATACCGAAGCCAGAATGATAGCGCCCCCCAGCGCCAAGCGACCGAGGGGTTCGTTGTGGTTCCAGACCAGCAGGTTGAGCAACAGGCCCACCGGTACATGGAGATTGTTCATTACCGCCAGGGTGGCCGCCGGTACCTGGCTGGCGCCCTTGTTCCAGGCATACATGCCGAAGGCGGTCGCCACCAGCCCGAGGAACAACAGCACGCCCCACTGCGCCGGCGCATCGGGCAAGCGTGCCAGGTTGCCGAAGGCCAGGTAGGCGGGCAGCGCCACCAGCAATGCGCCAAGGAAGAAATAACCGAACCGGTGGTAATGGGGGCCGGGCAAGGGCTGCCGGGCGATCAGGCGCTTGTACAACACCTGCCCGGCCGCATAGGTAAGGTTAGCCACCTGCAACAGCGCGAACCCACCGAGAAAATGCCCGGTAATGCCATCGAACCGAATGACCGCGGCGCCCGCTACCGCAACCAGCGCGGCCAACAATGCCCAGCCGTTGAAGCGGCGCTCGAAGGCGTCCTGCAACAGGGTGACGTGTACCGGCGTGAGGATGGTAAACAGCAGCACTTCCGGCACCGTGAGCACCCGGAAGCTCAGGTACAGGCATACGTAGGTCACCCCGAACTGCAACGCGCCGATCAGTAGCATCCGCCGGGCGAACGGGCCAGGCACGGCTCGCCAGCGGGTCAGCGGCAAGAACACCAGGCCTGCGATCAGCACCCGCGCCAGCACGGCGAAGTAGCTGTCCACATGGCCGGCAAGGTATTCGCCAATCAGGCTGAAGGAGAACGCTTGAACGAGGGTGACGATCAGCAGGTAGGGCATGGCGCGCTTCGGGCAAAGCGCGCGACTCTAGCACATTCGGCGAGCCGGATCAGGCGATCCCGGCCAGCAGCGCGCGGGCCTGGCCCAGGCCTTTCTCGATGAATTCAGCGCCCATGTTCAGGCCCTCGGCATGAATGAAGGTCACGTCATGGATGCCGATAAAGCCAAGCACATGGCGCAGGTAAGGTTCCTGATGGTCGCTGGCGCCGCCGGCATGGATGCCACCGCGGGCGGTCAGCACGTAGGCGCGCTTGCCGGTGAGCAAACCCTGAGGGCCGGTTTCGGTGTACTTGAAGGTTACGCCAGCGCGCAGCACGTGGTCGAACCAGGCTTTGAGCGTGCTGGGGATCGCAAAGTTGTACATCGGCGCGGCAAGCACCAGCACGTCGGCGGCCAGTATTTCGTCGGTCAGTTGGTTGGAGCGGGCCAGCGCCTGGGCTTCGGCCGGGCTGCGATCGGCCTCGGGCTTCATCCAGCCGCCCAGCAGGGTAGCGTCCAGGTGGGGAACGGGCTGACGGGCAAGGTCACGAACCTGAACGCTGTCCTCGGGGTGCGCGGCTTTCCATTGGGCGATGAAGGCTTGGGTCAGTTCCCGCGATACGGAACCCTCCTGGCGGGCACTGCTTTCAATCACTTGTACACGGGACATGGCGAACCTCATTGGAAGATGTGTCTGGAATGGGCACAGATTAATGGCCGCCATATCGATTAAAAAGCGCAAAAAACCGCTTCAAACAATCGGTTTTCCTGTTTAATAGGCCATCACCTTTTGCAGAGGTAGCCCCCAATGAAGGCCCCCCGCGTAACACTTGATCAATGGCGTACCCTTCAGGCCGTGGTCGATCACGGCGGTTTCGCGCAGGCCGCGCAAGCGCTCCACCGCTCGCAGTCGTCGGTGAGCTACACCGTGGGGCGAATGCAGGAGCAACTGGGCGTGCCGCTATTGCGCATCGACGGGCGCAAGGCCGTGCTTACCGATGCCGGCGCGGTGTTGTTACGCCGGTCCCGTCAATTGGTGAAGCAGGCCAGCCAACTGGAAGACCTCGCCCAGCACATGGAGCAGGGCTGGGAGGCCGAGGTTCGCCTGGTAGTGGACGCTGCCTACCCTAACGCCCGCCTGGTGCGCGCGCTGACCGCTTTCATGCCCCAAAGCCGCGGCTGCCGTGTAAGGCTGCGCGAAGAGGTGTTGTCCGGTGTGGAGGAGGTACTGCAGGAAGGGGTCGCGGACCTGGCCATCAGTGGCTTTAACATCCCGGGTTATCTGGGCACCGAGATGAGCGCCGTGGAGTTCGTGGCGGTGGCGCACCCCGATCACCCCCTGCACCGCATGAACCGTGAGCTCACCTTCCAGGACCTGGAAAGCCAGTTGCAAGTGGTCATCCGCGATTCGGGCCGGCAACAGCCGCGCGACGTCGGCTGGCTGGGTGCCGAGCAACGCTGGACCGTGGGCAGCCTGGCCACCGCCGCCAGCTTCGTGGGAAGCGGGCTGGGTTTCGCGTGGCTGCCACGCCACATGATCGAGCGTGAACTGCGCGAAGAAGTGCTCAAGCCACTGCCGCTGGATCAAGGTGGCAGCCGCCATCCGGTGTTCTACCTTTACGCCAGCAAGGAAAAACCCCTGGGCCCGGCCACGCAGATTCTCGTAGAGCTTTTGCGCAATTTCGACACCGCGCCACTGGACGCTCCCTTCGCCGCCCCCGCCCAGGCCTGAGCCCGAGGCGTGGGAACGTCCGCGCCCAGAGGGCATCCATTAAGGGTATCGAGGGCCTTTTGCGTTACCCTGTCGCGCTGCCTCACAGAGGCGCCGCCAGCGTGCGGCAGTCATTACAAACACTCAAACGAAGGAAGCCCTGCCTCCATGTTCAAACAACTCGTTCTTTGCGCCTGCTCCGTGATGTTCGCTGCTACCCTTCACGCAGCGCCGGCGAACAAACCCCACGTTTTGCTCGACACCGACATGGGCCAGATCGAAGTCGAACTCGACGCCGACAAGGCGCCGATCAGCACCAAAAACTTTCTCAGCTACGTTGATAGCGGCCATTACAACGGAACGCAATTCCACCGGGTGATCCCCGGCTTCATGGTCCAGGGCGGCGGGTATGACCGCAGCATGGCCGAGAAGCCTACCCAGGCGCCCATCAAGAATGAGGCGGACAACGGCCTGAAAAACCTCACCGGCACCTTGGCCATGGCGCGCACCTCGGACGTGAACTCGGCCACCAGCCAGTTCTTCATCAACGTCAACGACAATGCTTTCCTGGACCACGGCGGCCGGGACTTCGGCTACGCGGTGTTCGGCAAGGTGGTCAAAGGCATGGACGTGGTGACCAACATCGTGAACAGCCCAACCACCAACCGCGGCGGCATGCAAAACGTGCCGGCCAATCCGATCATGATCAAAACCGCCAAGCGTATCGACTGATCCGTGCCTGACCACCGCCCGGCCCCCGGGCGGTGTACTGAACTGGAGGGGATGCCAATGCTGTACCGCCGTTTCGAAAAGTGGATCGATGTCTTTCGTGAAGCGCCCACTGACGCACCGCCTGGCCAGGTCACCTCGTTCTATCTGTATTACCTGCGCCAGGTCTGGCCCAGCTTCGCCGCCCTGCTCGTTGTCGGCTTGATCGCGGCGCTGATCGAAGTAGCACTGTTCAGCTACCTCAGCGACATCATCGACATGGTCAACAGCACCCCGCCCGATCGATTCTTCAGTGAACACTGGGGCAGCCTGCTGTGGATGCTCGTGGTCGCGATGATCATTCGCCCGGTGTTCGTTTGCCTGCACGACTTGCTGGTGCACCAGACCATCTCGCCGGGGATGACCAGCATGATCCGCTGGCAGAACCACAGCCACGTGCTCAAGCAGAGCATGAATTTCTTCCAGAGTGACTTCGCCGGGCGCATCGCCACGCGGATCATGCAAACCGGCAACTCGTTGCGCGACTCTGCCGTGCAAGCCGTGGACGCTCTGTGGCACGTGGCAATCTATGCCGTAAGTTCGCTGGTGCTGTTCGCCGAAAGCGACTGGCGCCTGATGATCCCTTTGATTCTGTGGATCCTCGCCTACGTGATTTCCCTGTGGTATTTCGTGCCTCGTGTGAAAGAGCGCTCGGTGGTGTCTTCCGATGCCCGCTCCAAGCTGATGGGCCGCATCGTGGACGGCTACACCAACATCACCACGCTCAAGCTCTTCGCGCACACCAACCTGGAACAGGAATACGCCCGGGAAGCCATCAGCGAGCAAACCGAAAAAACCCAGCTGGCCAGCCGGGTCATCACCAGCATGGACGTGGTGATCACCACGCTCAACGGGCTGCTGATCGTAGGCACCACCGGCCTTGCCCTGTGGTTGTGGACCCAAGGCCTGCTGACCGTGGGCGCCATTGCGCTGGCCACCGGGCTAGTGATCCGTATCGTCAACATGTCCGGCTGGATCATGTGGGTGGTGAACGGCATCTTCGAAAACATCGGCATGGTTCAAGATGGCTTGCAAACCATCGCCCAGCCCTTGAGCGTGACGGACGCGCCTGACGCCAAGGACCTCAAGGTAGAGCGCGGCGGCATCCGCTTCGAGGCCGCGGAGTTTCACTACGGTAAGGTTGGCCGGGTGATCAGCGGGCTCGACCTGGAGATCGCCCCCGGCGAAAACATCGGCCTGATCGGCCCGTCCGGCGCGGGGAAATCCACGGTGGTGAACCTGCTTCTGCGGCTCTACGACCTCGAAAGCGGGCGCATCCTGATCGACGGCCAGGACATCGCCCATGTGCGTCAGGAAAGCCTGCGTGAGCAGATCGGGCTGATTACCCAGGACACCGCCCTGCTCCACCGCTCGATCCGCGACAACCTCCTATATGGCCGCCCCGGCGCCACGGATGAAGAATTGTGGGAAGCCTTGCGCAAGGCCAAGGCCGATGAATTCATGATGCACCTTACCGATGCGCAGGGCCGGGTTGGCCTGGAAGCGCATGTGGGCGAACGTGGCGTGAAACTGTCCGGCGGCCAGCGGCAGCGCATTGCCATCGCGCGGGTGCTGCTGAAAAACGCACCGATCCTGATCATGGACGAAGCCACCTCCGCGCTGGATTCGGAAGTGGAAGCGGCCATCCAGGAAAGCCTCGAAACCCTGATGGAGGGCAAGACCGTGATCGCCATCGCTCACCGCTTGTCCACCATCGCTCAGATGGACCGCCTGGTAGTGATGGACAAAGGCCGCGTGGTGGAAGTGGGCAGCCATAGTGAGTTGCTCACCCACAAAGGGTTGTACTCACGCCTGTGGCGCCACCAGACCGGTGGGTTCGTGGGCGTGGACTGAGCCATGTTCACTCTCGACCTGTTCGGCGACTTGCCCCGGTCTGCTGGCGAGCACCGCCAGCTGGGGCCCGGCGCATGGCTGCTGGAGGGCTTTGCGCTGGGCCGGGCCGATGAACTGGTTGAGGCAGTACGCGTCATTGAGGCACAAAGCCCGCCGCGCCACCTAGTGACGCCGGGGGGCTTTACCATGTCAGTGGCGATGACCAATTGCGGCCGGCTGGGCTGGAGCAGTGACCTGCGGGGCTACCGCTATGGCCCGCTTGATCCCCTGTCTGGGCACCCTTGGCCACCGATGCCCGAGGTGTTCGTGAAGCTGGCCCATGAGGCGGCCGAAGCGGCAGGCTATGCCGCGTTCGATCCGGATGCGTGCCTGATCAACAGCTACGCGCCCGGGGCTCGCTTGTCCTTGCATCAGGACAAGGACGAACAGGACCTTGCCGCGCCTATCGTTTCGGTGTCGCTGGGGCTGCCCGCGATGTTCCTGTTCGGCGGCGCCCAGCGCAGCGATCCCGTGAAGCGGTACGGCTTGCAGCATGGCGATGTGGTGGTGTGGGGCGGCGAGGATCGGCTGCGGTTTCATGGCGTGGCGCCGGTGAAGGCCGGCGAACATCCTTTGACGGGTGCCCGGCGGTTGAACCTGACGTTTCGAAAGGTCGATAGGTAGATCCTGCTACCCCTCGTGCCGAAGGTTCCCTGGCTTCGCTAATCCCACAGGCACGGTGTAGCAACCCGCGCAACCGCAGGCGGAGCGTGGGAACGGACGGTTCAGCGCTCCAGTTCAGGAAACAGCACGCTGGTATAGCCGAAGCGGCCGAAATCCGTGATACGCGAGGGGTAGAGCCTGCCGATCAGATGGTCGCACTCGTGCTGCACCACCCGTGCGTGGAAATCATGAGCCACACGCTGGATGCCCTTGCCACGGGGGTCGAGCCCTTCGTAGCGGATATGTTTGTAACGCGCGACCATGCCGCGCAAGCCGGGCACGGAGAGGCAACCTTCCCAGCCCTCTTCCAGCTCGGGGCTAAGCGGCGTGATCAAAGGGTTGATCAACACCGTGCGCTCAACCGCGGCTGCCCCTGGGTAGCGCGTATTGCTCTCGAAGCCGAAGACCACCACTTGCAGGTCCACGCCGATCTGCGGCGCCGCCAGGCCCACGCCGCCGGCTTCGCCCATGGTGGCGAACATGTCAGCGATGAGTTCGTCCAGCTCATGGCTACCCAGCAAGGCGTCGGGCACCGGGGGCGCTACTCGCAGCAAACGGTCGTCCCCCATTTTCAGGATGTCGCGAATCATAGGCCCCCGCCTCCAGTCAGGTTTTGGCGCCGCCCAGCCCCGCGCGGTCGTCTTCGTTGCCTTCGGACGGCTCGCCAGGGGCTTTCTCGCCTTTGTCCTTGCCCTCGGCCGACATGTGCTCGATTACTGCGTTCATTTCCGCGCCCAGCAATAGCACGGCCGAAGAGATGTAGAAGTACAGCAGCAGGATGATGATCGCGCCAATGCTGCCGTACATGGCGTTGTAGTCCGCGAAGTTCTGCACGTAGTAGGCAAAGCCCACGGACGCGAGAATCCACACCACCACTGCCAGTACCGCGCCGGGCGTGAGGAAGCGGAAGCGCTGGTCTACATCGGGCATGAGGTAATAGATCAGGGCCACCGCCAGCATCAGCAACACCACCACCACTGGCCAGCGGGCGATGGTCCAGATGGTCACGGTGATGCTTTCCAGGCCAATCTGCCCGGCAATCCAGTTCATTACCTGCGGCCCAAGCACCATCAGCGCCGCGGCGCACAGCAACATGCCGGCCAGGCCGATGGTGTACAGCACAGACAATGGCAGGCGCTTCCAGGCGGGCCGACCTTCGGCCACATCGTACGCTGCGTTCATTGCACTCATCAGCGAGCGCACGGCTGCGGATGCCGTCCACAACGCGGCGATGATACCGAACGACAACAGCCCACCCTTGGACTGCTGCAATTGATCGATTACAGGGTTTACCGAATCCAGCGCCTGGGGCGGCAACACCATGGTGGCTTGCTCACGCAACCACGAGAAGAAATCAGGCAAATGTAAGAAACCGATCATCGCGATCAGGAACAACAGAAACGGGAATAAAGAGAACAACATCTGATACGCCAGGGCAGAGGCGTAAGTGGACATTTCGTCGTTGGAAAATTCCTTTACAGTGCGAACCAGCACCTTGGACAACGGTAGTTGCTTCATATCGGGAAAAATCATCTGGCGGCTCCTGTGTGCTGTCCCCTTGGCCTCGCCGGGCCGGTCCATGTAATTTCGCCATGCCTGATAGCACAGCGGCCATCCTGAGATGACCGCTGTAGTATTACGAAGTTTTACTCAACTTCAGGATCGGGTGCCCTTGGTCACCGTTTCCTTGATGTCGCCCTTGGTTTGCTGGGCTTCACCCTTGATTTCGCGCGCAGCGCCCTTGGCCTTGGTTTCAGGGCTGTTGGTGGCATCGCCTACCGCTTGCTGGGCTTTGCCCGCGAGTTCGTTAGCCTTGCCTTTGATCTTGTCGCCAGTACCGCTCATGAGTATTACTCCTCGGTGTGGATCGAAATGAATTCAATCGGCATAAAGATGGACCCACCGCTGCGCTCCCGAGTTTCAATGGATCTGGCGACAATCCTGCAAACCCCGACGAAGGGTCACTGGGCTAGCGAAATACCATCAGGGCGTATAACGATCTTGCCTGCCTTGTATAAAGCACCGATGGCCTTCTTGAAGTTGCCCTTGCTCACACCAAACTGCTGGGCGATGACTTCCGGCTCGCTGCGGTCACTCAATGGCAGGCTGCCGCCGGCTTTGCTGAGCGCTTGCAGTATCTGCTCCTGCAGGCCCACCACCGCCTGCTCGCCCACCGGCTGCAGGCTCAGCGCAATCTTCCCGTCCTCGCGCAGTGCCTTGATATACGCTGTTTCGCGCATGCCGCTACGCAGGAATTTGAACACCTCGTTCTTGTGGATCAGGCCCCAGTGGGCGTTCTCGATGATGGCGTTGAAGCCCAGGTCGGTCTGCCCCGCCACCAGTACTTGAACCGCCTGGCCCAGCGTGTAGGGCGCGGGGGTTTTATCGAGGTAGCGGTCGACCTTGGCGCTGGCTGTGATGCGCCGGGTGCGGCGGTCCAGGAATACATGCACCACACAGTATTCGCCGGCCCGCATCTGACGCTTTTCTTCGGAAAACGGCAGCAGCAGATCCTTGGGCAGGCCCCAATCGAGGAAAATCCCGATCGAGTTGATCTCCTTCACCTTGAGGCTGGCGAATTCGCCGACCTGCACCTTGGGCTTTTCGGTTGTCGCCAGCAGCTTGTCCTCGCTGTCCAGGTACACGAACACGTTGAGCCAATCCTCGACCTCGTGCGGGATGTCCTTGGGCACGTAGCGGTTGGGCAGCAGAATCTCCCCGTCCGCCCCGCCATCCAGGTACAGCCCGAAATCCGTATGCTTGACCACTTGCAAGCTGTTGTAGCGACCCACCAAAGCCATGACCGACACCTATGTTGACAAGCCGCTAGTGTAACCCACACCCGCGCGACCATTCCCGGGTTTTGCCCGCGGCGGCGCCCGGCCCCACGGGCTGGTGGGCGAAAATGGGCTGGCCGGGGCAAACTGCCCAATCCGGCCAAATCGACGAGCGGCATTGCGCAAATACCCCCAAACCGCCGATCGAAGGTATCCTTTGACCCGTCTAAACCGGGCCTGTGCCTTAACTCGATATCGTTGCGAGCACCACGCAGCCGCCTCCGCGCTTCGCGCCAGGGAGAGACGCATGCTCAAACCCAGCCTGATGCTGACCGCGGGCCTTTTGGCCGCACCTCACCTTCATGCCCAGACCTTGCAACGCGAGCTGGGCGATTTCGATCTGAAACTGGGCACTACCCCAACGCGTAGCATGGCCCAGGGGCTGGTGGCGCCCGGTACCGTGGGTTCTTTCCATGGCGGGATCGACGTCACCCACGACAGCGGCGTGTATTTTGGCCAATGGTCGCCCAGCGTGGGGTTGGCGCCCGACAGCGATTTCGAGCTCGACAGCTATCTGGGCTACAAGCGGCGGCTGGTACCGGACTTCGGCTATGAGCTGGGCGTGATCAGCTATGCCCGGCCCGACGTGGCAAACGGCAACAGCCACCAGCTGTACGCGGGCATGCGCGTATTTGAAAGCCGCTTCGGGGCTGCCTACAGCGAGGCGGTGGATAGCCGATCCGGCACGCTGTTCGCCGACTTCGGCCAGTTGCCCCTGCTGGACCTGGACGTCTCGGTGAAGGTCAGCCGCTATAGCTTGAGTTCGCCCTACGCGCTCGGGGATGGCGAATTGATCCAAGGCTACAGCGACTGGTCCATGCAGGTGTCGCGGCCCTTGATGGGGGTTGACCTGAACCTGATCTACAGCAGCTCGGACCTCAGCGGTGGCCAGTGCGTGGCCTACTCCGGGCATAACCCGGCCTGTGACAGCATGGTCACGCTCAAGGCCCAGCGAGCGTTCTTCTAACCCCTCGGGTTTGCGCGCCACCCACCGGCGTTCTACCGTTAAGCGCAGGCAGCGGTAGCGGTTCCGGGGGAAGGATGAGGGTTAGCGCGGTACATCGGCAGTGGTGGGCGGTTTGGCTTGCGGGGCTGCTGGCCCTTACCGCGTGCACTCGCATGGACCTGGCCTACCGCAACCTCGACACCTTGATTCCGTGGACCCTCGACGACTACCTGGACATGAACCGGGAGCAGAAGGCCTGGTTCGAGGGCCAGCTCGCGGATCACCTGCGCTGGCACTGCCAAACGCAGCTACCGGGATATTTACCCTGGCTGGACCGCCTCCAAAGCCTGGTAGCGACACAAAACGCAACCGACGAAACGCTACAGGCGCTAACCCGTGACGGTGAAGAGGCCGCCGAAGCCATTGCCAGACAAATCACGCCCTCGGCCGTCGAGCTGCTGCAAAACCTTGACCACGAGCAAGTCAGCGCCTTGCGCGAGGCCTTCGCCAAGGACATCGCCAAGCGCAAGCGGGAACAGGTTTCGCCGCCGCTGGCCGAACAGATCCAAACCCGTGCCGAGAAGATGCACGGCCGATTGAAGCCTTGGCTAGGCCGTATCAGCCCTGAGCAGGACGCTGCTATCGCGCGCTGGGCATCACAGCTGGGCGATCACAACCGCCTGGCGGTGGACAACCGTGAGCGCTGGCAGCAGGCCCTGCTCAGCGCCCTCGATCATCGGCACGAACCGGGCTTCGAGGCCCGTGTTACCCAGCTGCTGCAACGGCGCCAGGCCTTGTGGAGCGAAGCCTATCGGGCAGACCGCGCTAACAGCCAGGCGGCGGCCAGAGCGTTGACCCAGGCGGTGCTGCAGACGAGCGATGCCGACCAGCGCCAGCAATTGATGGCCCAATTGGAAAAACTGCGCGAGCGCTTTTCGGCACTGAAGTGCCTGAAAAAACAATAGCAATATGCCTTCACGGCATGGGCGGCAGTTGCGGATCGTGCTCTAATCATGTGGGACCACTTGAAACCTCAAAGGCTCATGTCAGATCACTACATGCCCCCTGCCCTGCGCTTTATGCTGGCAGCCCGCCGGGTCGAGCTCGAAGGCCTGGAAAGCCTGGCCTTCACCTGCGACCTGGTTTCGGCGGTCAGCGAACTGGTGCATGCGTTGCAGCGGGAGCGCGGCTGGTCGAACCTGCACTTGGGCAGCGCGATCGAAGACCACCTCGACGAGCTCCAACGGCTGGCCGAAGAGTCCCAGGCCATCGAGGAGCAAGTACGGGCCTGCTTCGAGGGAATGGACCTGGAGGCCCCCGCCAGTACCGAGCGGGCCCGCCTGTTCAACCGTATCGCTTATGTACTGCACGGCTTCGAGGAATTGCCAGGCCTGCGCCGGCGCGTGCGGGAGCGGCGGCTCACCGCGATGGAAGCCACGGGCGCGCTCACTCGGCTGATTGGCGGCTTGCTGGCGGTGGTATTCGAGGCCGCGGACACGGCGATCGACCCGGCCATCACCCGCCTGCTGGTGGCCCTGTTCAACTTCATGCAGGGCAAGGAACTGGCCGGGCAGGAACGGGCCAGCGGGGTCAATGGGTTCGCCATTGGCTATTTCGACGAAGCGCTGCACCAACGGCTGGAGCACCTGGCGCAGGCTCAGGACCGCTGCTTCGAGGTATTCTGCGAGTTCGCCGATGCCGGCGCCCTCACCCTGTGGCGGGCCCAGACCAGCAGCGAAACCCTGATGCAGCTGCAACGGATGCGGGCGATGGCGTTGCGTACCCATGTCGGCGCCTGCGTCGATCCGGCCCTCTCCCGGGTGTGGTTCGACATTGCCACTCGCCGCATCGACGCGCTCAAGGATGTCGAGAACCACCTCACACGCGCCTTGCAGGAGGGCTGCCGGCAAAGTATCCAGATGGCCCGAGCCGATCTGCACAACCACCGCCTGCTATTGCGCCGGCTTGCCAGCCTTGAAGCTTCGGGCGGCGAGCAGGCTCGCCTGTTCAGCGTGTACGCCAGCGGGCTGGACGCGCCGCCGCAGAATGGCCTCGGGCCGCAGCTGGGCCGCTCGGTGCTGGACCTGTTGCACGCCCAGACCCAACGGCTGGTCAGCACTACGGATGAGCTGGAGCAGGCCCGGCGCGCGCTGAGCGAGCGCAAGGTCATCGAGCGCGCGAAAAAACGGCTGATGGATGACTTTCGCTTGAGCGAAGGCGAGGCCTATGCCCGGCTGCGGCAAACCGCGATGGAGCGCGGTCAGCGCCTGGTGGATGTCGCCCAGGCGGTGATTGATCTTCGGGCCCCAAATGCGTGATCACCGCTTAGGCACCCTTTGAGATCGCCCACCGCGTATCAGCCGGCGAACAGCCTCGAGGCTGCCTGGGCGTTGCCATACCCCACACCCGCGGCCAGTGTAAGGCACCAGTATTCGGCATCGCCCCGCAGGTCCAGCGCTTGCCCCATGCCGATGTGCACGAAGCCCAGCGCCTCATGAATCGCAATGGTGTCAGTGTCGGTGACAGCAAGGCCGGCGTACACGGCCAGGTAGCCTTGTTCCTTCAGATGCTCGAGCAACGAGCGGTACAGCGAACGCAGCATGCCGAGTTCACGGCCCCGCGGTGTCATGTATACGGTAATGTCCACCGACCAGCGCAAGGCCAGCGGCGCCTTGTGCGCCCGGGCATAGGCGAAGCCGACGATCTCGTCGTTGCATTCCGCCACCAGGAAAGGGTACCGGCCTAGAGTGGTGGCCAGCAGCCCGCACAGGTCGGGGTCGTTGTCGGCGGGCACGGAAATGCCGTGCGCAGGGTTTGCATGAACAGCGCGCAACGCCACACAGTCGCTAAGGCGCGCTGTTCTTACCAGGCAAAACGTCATAAAACAGACATCCTGAAAAAATTCCCGAAATGCGAGGAATCCATCGCAAGCACCGCTCCATCTTGGGTAAGCGCAAAGGATGGATCCAGCCATCGAGCCCTGCAAGCTTACCCCGATGTGAGGCACCCCGCTTCGTCAAAAGTGCCGCTGCGTTTCAGCGCAACGGCACCTCTGTGCGGTTTTGTGACGGGGGTCCCACAAATGGGCGGCATTCACGCCACAAAGGCGTGAATGGGTTCAGGAGAGGCCTAGCCGAACAGCCAATAACCCAGCGCGGTCAGCACCACTACCGCCAGCACCGGCCGCAGTATGCGATAGGCCTTGGGATGGCGGCGCTTGAACTGCTTCACGCCGGAACTGGTGCGGTCACTGAAGCGTTTGCTCCAGGCGTAGGCCTGATTGATGCCACCGACGCGTTCGTCGTCCAGGTTCTGCGGCGCGGTGGCGCGGCCCAGGAACGCGCTGACGGCGCGGTTGAGGCGGGTCATCAGGCGGTTGGAAAGTGGCCGCTCGATGTCGCAGAACAGAATCACGCGGGTTTCGTCGGTTTCGTTCTTGACCCAGTGCACATAGGTTTCATCAAACATCACGTCCTGCCCGTCGCGCCACGCATAGGGTTGGCCATCCACATAGATGCGGCAGGCATCCGAGTTGGGCGTAGCCAGCCCCAGGTGATAACGCAGGGAACCGGCGAACGGATCGCGGTGTGGGTTGAGGTGGCTGCCGCCCGGCAGCAGCGCGAACATTGCCCCTTTCACGTTGGGGATCGCGCTTACCAGTTCCACCGTGCGCGGGCACAAGGCCATGGCCGACGGCAGTGGCTTGTCGTACCACTTGAGGTAAAAGCGCTTCCAACCTTTTTTGAAAAACGAACCGAAGCCTGCGTCGTTGTTCTTCTCGGCGGCACGGATGTAGCCCTCATCGAACAGGCGCATCGCTTCTTCACGGATCACGCCCCAGTTGTCACGCAGCACATCGAGCTCCGGGAAGCGGCTGCGGTCCAGGTAGGGCTTTGAAGGTACGCTGGAAAACAGGTACATCAAGGCGTTATACGGGGCGAACAGCGCCGAATGATTGACGAACTGGCGCAGCACCGGCAGCCGCGCCTTGCCGCGCAAGTGCACATAGAGCGTGCTGCCTATGAACATAAGCAGCACGAGGGCCTTGGCGGCGAACGAGAGGGTCATGCAGCGCTCCTGGGTTTTGGCAGGCCGCCATGATAAACCCGAAGCCACGCCACGCACAGGTCAGTGGCGGGCGGGTATGACGGATGTCATGTTCAGGCCTGATTTTCCTGCTCTGTGAACAGGTCGCTGAACAGCATGCTCGACAGGTAGCGCTCGCCAGAATCGGGCAGGATCACCACCAGCGTCTTGCCCTGCATGTCGGGCTTCTCGGCCAGGCGCACCGCCGCCGCCATCGCCGCGCCACAGGAGATGCCGCACAAAATCCCCTCCTCGCGCATCAAGCGCAGGGCCATGGCCTTGGATTCGTCGTCGCTCACCTGCTCTACCCGGTCCACCAGGCTCAGGTCGAGGTTTTTCGGCACGAAGCCGGCGCCGATGCCCTGGATTTTGTGGGGGGACGGCTTGATCTCCTCTCCGGCCAAGGCCTGGGTGATCACTGGCGAACCGATGGGCTCCACCGCCACGGACAAAATCTGCTTGCCCTGCACCTGCTTGATGTAGCGTGACACGCCAGTGATGGTGCCGCCGGTGCCCACGCCCGCTACCAGCACGTCGACCGCGCCGTCGGTGTCATTCCAGATCTCTGGCCCCGTGGTCTTTTCATGGATGGCCGGGTTGGCCGGGTTTTCGAACTGCTGCGGCATGAAGTAAGTGGCGGGGTCCGCCGTCACGATTTCCGTGGCTTTCTCGATCGCCCCCTTCATTCCCTTGGCCGGCTCGGTCAGCACCAGCTCGGCGCCCAATGCCTTGAGTACCTTGCGCCGCTCCAGGCTCATGGACGCCGGCATGGTGAGCATCAGCTTGTAGCCCCGCGCCGCGGCCACGAACGCCAGGCCAATGCCGGTATTACCAGACGTAGGCTCCACGATGGTCATGCCCGGTTTGAGGCGGCCGGTGGCTTCGGCGTCCCAGATCATGTTGGCGCCAATGCGGCACTTGACCGAATAACCCGGATTGCGCCCTTCGATTTTCGCCAGGATCGTTACCCCCCGCGGCGCGATACGGTTGATCTGCACCAGCGGCGTGTTGCCGATGGAGTGGGCGTTGTCGGCGAAGATGCGGCTCATGGGGTGTCCTTGTGTATGTCGGCCGAGGGAGTGGCCAGAGGGTAAGCCCGGGCGTGCGCAGCGTCCAGTGGGCGGCAAGCCGAACGTCTTGCGTGCAAGAGAGTCCACTTAGCATATTTACGGAGCCTGCCCGATGAAACGTCGCTACCGCTGGCCACTCGTGGCCGTTGCCACCCTGGTTGTGCTGCTGATCGTTGTGCACATTGCCCTGCCCTTCATTGTCCGCGACTACCTCAACGACAAGCTGCGAGACATGGGCGCTTACAGCGGGCATGTGGACGACGTGGATATCGCGCTGTGGCGTGGCGCCTATGTGATCAACGGGCTGAAGGTCACCAAGGTAGACGGCAAAGTCCCTGTGCCATTGCTGGAGCTGCCACGCACAGACATCGCCGTGAGCTGGCACGCGCTTTGGTACGACCACGCCGTGGTGGCACGCATCGCCTTCCTGCGCCCCGCCCTGAACTTCGTGGATGGCGGCGAAAACAAGCAGGCCTCCCAGACCGGTGCCGGTACCGATTGGCGTGCCCAGCTGGAAAAGCTGCTGCCGATCACGCTCAACGAAGTACGTGTGGACGACGGCAAGGTGACCTTCAACAACTTCACCTCCAAGCCACCGGTGAAACTTGAAGCCACTCAGCTCAACGCCAGCCTTTATAACCTCACCAATGTGGAAGATGCCCAAGGCAAGCGTGACGCGCGCTTCGACGGCAAGGCCGTGCTGTTCGGCCAGGCGCCGGTGGACGCCACGGCCACCTTCGACCCGTTCAGCAACTTCGAGGACTTTGAATTCCGCCTGCGAATAACGGACATCGAGCTCAAGCGAGTAAACGATTTCGCCTCCGCGTATGGCAAGTTTGACTTCAATGCCGGGCACGGTGACGTGGTGATCGAAGCCCAGGCCAACAACGCCAGGTTGAGCGGTTACATCAAGCCATTGCTGCGGGACGTGGACGTCTTCAACTGGCAGCAGGACGTTGAAAACAAGGACAAGGGGTTCTTCCGCTCGGTCTGGGAAGCGTTGGTGGGTGGTACTGAAACCGTGCTAAAGAACCAGCGCAAGAACCAGTTCGCCACCCGGGTAGAGCTGAGCGGTAACGTGCATCGTCAGGACATCAGCCCGTTGCAGGCCTTCTTGGAAATTCTGCGCAACGGCTTCGTTCAGGCGTTCAGCGCGCGCTACGAGCAAGCGCCGCCCACCAAGGACTGATGCTGGGGGGCGATGAATTCCCCCCGGGCACGGGTTATGATCCCTGCAACCAAAACAAGAGGATCGCCGCATGAAATTCGAAGGGACCCAAGCCTACGTCGCCACAGCCGACCTCAAGCTGGCGGTCAACGCGGCCATTACCCTTGAGCGCCCGTTACTGGTCAAAGGCGAGCCCGGCACCGGCAAGACCATGCTGGCCGAGCAGCTTGCCCAGGCCTTCGGCGCCCGCTTGATCACATGGCATATCAAGTCCACCACCAAGGCACATCAAGGCCTTTACGAGTACGACGCGGTCAGCCGCCTGCGCGATTCCCAACTGGGCGTGGACAAAGTGCATGACGTTCACAACTACCTCAAGAAAGGCAAGTTGTGGGAGGCGTTCGAAGCCGAGGAAAGGGTGATTCTGCTGATCGACGAGATCGACAAGGCCGATATCGAATTCCCCAACGACCTGCTGCAAGAACTCGACAAGATGGAGTTCTACGTTTACGAAACCGACGAAACCATTCGCGCGCGGCACCGGCCGATCATCATCATTACCTCTAACAATGAAAAGGAACTGCCCGATGCGTTCCTGCGCCGGTGCTTCTTCCACTACATCGCCTTCCCCGACCGCGCTACCCTGCAGAAAATCGTGGACGTGCATTTCCCCGGCATCAAGGAAAGCCTGGTGAGCGAGGCGCTGGACGTATTCTTCGACGTGCGCAAGGTGCCAGGGCTCAAGAAAAAGCCTTCGACCAGCGAACTGGTGGACTGGCTCAAGCTGCTCATGGCCGACAACATCGGCGAGGCGGTCTTGCGCGAGCGCGACCCCACCAAGGCCATCCCGCCTTTGGCCGGCGCGCTGGTGAAGAATGAGCAGGACGTGCAATTGCTTGAACGCCTGGCGTTCATGAGCCGTCGCGGCAACCGCTAACCGCCGCGGAGGCCACCGCCATGCTGCTTAACCTGTTCAACGAGATGCGCGCCGCCCGGGTACCCGTGTCGCTGCGTGAATGGCTCGACCTGCTGGATGCGCTCGAACGCCACGTAGTGTTCGCCGACATGGACGAGTTCTATTACCTGTCCCGGGCAATCCTGGTAAAGGACGAGCGCCATTTCGACAAATTCGACCGGGCCTTCTCCGCCTACTTCAACGGGCTGGACGATCTGAGTGAACACCTTGAGGCGTTGATCCCCGAAGAATGGCTGCGCAAGGAGTTCGAGCGCTCGCTCAGCCCGGAGGAGCGCGCGCAAATCCAGAGCCTGGGTGGCCTGGACAAACTGATCGATGCGTTCAAGGAGCGCCTTGCCGAGCAGAAGGCCCGCCACGCGGGCGGCAACAAGTGGATCGGCACAGGCGGCACCAGCCCGTTCGGCTCGGGGGGGTTCAACCCGGAGGGTATCCGGGTGGGCGACGCGGGCAAGCGCCAGAGCAAGGCCGTGAAGGTGTGGGATCAGCGCGAGTACAAGAACCTCGACGATCAGGTGGAGCTGGGCACGCGCAACATCAAGCTGGCGTTGCGCCGGCTGCGCAAGTTTGCCCGGCAAGGCGCTGCGGATGAACTGGACATCGACGGCACCATCGACCACACCGCCCGGGACGCCGGCTTGCTGAATATCCAGCTAAGGCCGGAGCGGCGCAATAGTGTGAAGCTCTTGCTGCTGTTCGACATTGGCGGCTCCATGGATGCCCATGTGAAAACCTGCGAAGAGTTGTTCTCCGCCTGCAAGACCGAGTTCAAGCACCTGGAGTATTACTATTTCCATAACTTCGTGTACGAATCGGTATGGAAGAACAACATGCGCCGCACTTCCGAGCGCACCGCCACCCACGACCTGCTTCGCAAGTACGGGGCGGACTACAAAGTGATCTTCGTGGGCGATGCCGCCATGGCGCCCTACGAGATCACCCATCCGGGCGGCAGCGTGGAGCACTGGAATGAAGAGGCCGGGGCTATCTGGATGCAGCGTTTGCGGGAGAAATTCCGCAAGCTGATCTGGATCAACCCGTACCCCAAGGAAACCTGGCACTACACCGCGTCCACCACCCTGGTGCGCGAGCTGGTGGAAGACAAGATGTACCCCCTCACGCTGGCGGGGCTCGAAGAAGGGATGCGATATTTGGCGAAGTAGCGATTGCATTCCCGGTTTAACCCGTGGGACCGGGCGATAGCCCGGGAACACATCGCCGCAGATCCCGACCTCTACCGCCAGCTCTCCGGAATGGGCTTCCTCGGCCGGATGCCAAAGGTATATCCCACCCCGATCAACAGCCACTCGATGGCCGCGGCCAGTAGCAGGGCCACGGCAATGCCCCAGGCAATGGCATCCGGTGACAGCGGAACCCGGTAGTCATAGCTGTTGAGGGTTTCTTCGCGGATCTGCCGGTCGGCGGCGGTCGCTACATGCCAGGCGCGTGCATACCAAGGCCCTTGCAACGCCTGCCACTCGCGCGCCAGCGCCTGCTCGCGAGACACCAGCCCCGCCACGCTCTGGGCATCGCTGCGGAACACCGGGTCGTCGCTGTTCTGGTAATGCTGCACCAGCGCCTGAAGGTCGCCATTGAAGAATTTTTGCGCGGTTTCGTTGAAGCCTTGCAGTGCTTTCTGCGCTTCGATCAGGTGGGCCTGCACCCGCTGGGTGTAATCGTTGATGACCCCAGGCACCTGAACCCCGACCAGCAGCCCGACAGCGAACAGTATCAAGCGAAGATAGCTACGCAGCATGGAGCGTCCTTATTCGATATGGCCTTCGGCGACGCATTCGCCGCCACGCCAGAGGCACCAACGGCCGGGCTCATGCCGATGCCAGGTTTCGTCTTCCGTGAGCGGCTCGGTGGCGATCACCGTGACCACGTCATCTGGCGTGGTTTCAGCCTGAAAGTCCACGATCACGTCCACGTCTTTGAGCCGAGCGGGGCCGAAAGGTGCCCGCCGGGTAATATGCACCAGCTTGGTGGAGCAGAAGGTGAACAGCCAGTCGCCGTCACTGAGCAACCCGTTGAACACGCCAAGCCGGCGGTACTTCGCGCAGGCTTCCACCAGGATCGGCACTAACAGCTCTTCGCGCACAGGCTCTGGAAACGCGGCCCTTACCCGGTTGAGCAAGTCACAGAACGCCGCCTCGCTGTCCGTATCGCCAATGGGCCGATAGAACCCGGGCGCCGGCGCGAAATTCGCCAATTGGCCATTATGCGCAAAGCACCAGTTGCGACCCCACAGCTCACGTACGAAGGGGTGGGTATTGGCCAGGCATACCTTGCCGACATTGGCCTGACGCACATGGCCGATCACTACTTCGCTCTTGATGGGGTACTGCCGCACCAGTTCGGCTACCCGGGAATCGCAGCTTGGGGCCGGATCCTGGAACAGCCGCAATCCGCGGCCTTCATAGAAGGCGATGCCCCAGCCATCTCGGTGCGGGCCCGTACGGCCGCCGCGCTGCATCAAACCGGTGAAGCTGAACACAATGTCCGTGGGAACATTGGCGCTCATGCCGAGCAGTTCACACATGACAGGCTCCTGGAAGTGACGGGGTTAAAGCCTGGGTTCGACCCGCATCGAGCTGCCGTCGGAAGGGCGGCGAGGCGTGGGGTTGGCCGGCCGCGGATCGGCGTCGTAGCGCCCCGCGGCCAGGTTGGGGCGTTCGGGTGTGAACGGCTCGCTGGCCTCGGCCTCGGCCAGCCTGGCGCGGCGCTGCGCCTCGGCGTCCCGCTCGGCCTGCCGCGCCCGCGCGCCGCGTTCGATGGGCCAGCGGATCAGCGCGAACACGGCATACACCGCCAGCGCGATCACGCTGTACATGGCCAGGTCCGACACCGCGCGCCAGGCGTTACCGGCGACCTTGAAGAGCAGGTCCAGCGCGGTGATCGCAATGGCGGGGGCGAACTGTTCCTGGGCGGGGTCTACCACCGTGGGCGTGAACAGCAGCGCGGCGCCGAGCACCCGCAGCGGCTCACGCAGCCAGCGCCACAGCCAGCGGGTGAGGCGCATCCACACCAGCAGGCAGCCCAGAGCCGCGAAGGCATAGATACCCCAGGCAATGTAATAGTCGTTCTCGGTCATGGTGCTCGTGGCAAGGCGGCAAAGTGGCGCTTATGATAACGGCTTTTGGCTTGTGGCGCAGTGCCGCCGGCCCGCGTGGCCACGCCGCGCCATCGAAGTGAGGACTTGCGCATGTCACAGCCTACGCCCCCGATCGCCCGCAAGGCTGACGGCAGCGATCCCTACGCCTGGCTACAGGCCCGCGACAGCGACGAAGTACTGGATCACCTGCGTGCCGAAAACGCCTGGCTCGAGGCGCAACTCGCCGAACAGGCCAGCCTGCGCGAGGCGCTGTTCGAGGAGATTCGCGGCCGCATCCTGGAAACCGACCTCAGCCTGCCGTCGCCCTGGGGCCCATGGCTTTATTACTCGCGCACTACGGCGGGCGACGAATACGCCAGGCATTATCGCGCGCCCCGCCCAGCCGACGGTTCGCTCACGGTAGACCCCGCCCGGGAAGAGCTCCTGCTGGACCCCAACGAGCTGGCCAATGGTGGCTTCCTCTCGCTGGGCGCGTTCAGCGTGAGCCCCGATCACCAACGGCTCGCCTACAGCCTGGACACCCAAGGGGATGAGACCTACGCACTATTCGTGAAGGATCTGGCCAGCGGCGATACCCAGGCCCTGCCCTTCGACGGCTGCTCGGGCAGCATGACCTGGGCCAACGACAGCGCTACCGTGTTTTTCGTGGTGCACGACGACACCCACCGCCCCTATCGTTTGTACCGCCACCGCCTTGGCAACCCGGGCGCCACGCTGGTATTCGAGGAAACCGACGGCCGCTTCTTCCTCCACTGCTACCGCACCAGCTCCGAGCGGCAACTGGTGCTGCATGTGAACAGCAAGACCACCGCCGAGGCGTGGGTGCTGGACGCCGATCAGCCCGAAGCGGCCTTCGCTTGCGTGGCGCAGCGGCGCGAGGGCCATGACTACGACGTGGACCACGGCCAGTTGAACGGCGCCTGGGCATGGTTCGTGCGCACCAACCGCGACGGCTTGAATTTCGCCTTGTACCACTGCCCGCAAGGCACGGGCGCGCCGCAGGAAGCCGACTGGCTGCCCCTGGTACCCCATAATCCCGACGTGATGCTCGATGGTTTCAGCCTCAACCATCAAGCCTACGTGTTGAGCCTGCGCGAAGCGGGCTTGCCCATCGTGCAGGTGCACCCCGCCGGCCGCGAGCCGTACCAAGTGCAACTGCCGGACGCCGCCTACAGCCTTTACGTGCAGGACACACTGGAGTTCACCGGCGAGCATATGCGGTTGCGCTACGAGGCATTGAACCGCCCCGGCCAGGTGCGCCAGCTGGCCTTGGCCAGTGGTGAGCAGGTGGTGTTGAAGCAAACCCCCGTGCTGGGCCCCTTCAACCCTGATGACTACCTGAGTGAACGGCTGTGGGCCACCGCGCCGGATGGCACCCAGGTACCGGTAAGCCTGGTGCGCCGGCGTGATTGCATCGGCGAACCAACGCCGCTTTACCTGTACGGCTACGGCGCCTACGGCGAAAGCCTGGACCCATGGTTTTCCCATGCGCGCCTGAGCCTGCTGGACCGCGGCGTGGCATTCGCCATCGCCCACGTGCGCGGCGGCGGCGAACTCGGGGAGGCCTGGTATCAGGCGGGCAAGCAGGCTCACAAGCACAACAGCTTCACCGATTTCATCGCTTGCGCCGAGCACCTCATCGCCCGGGGCATCACGGCGTCCGACCGCCTGGTCATCAGCGGCGGCAGCGCGGGCGGCTTGCTCATCGGCGCCGTGCTCAATCAACGCCCCGAGCTGTTCGCCGCGGCGATCGCCGAGGTACCTTTCGTCGACACGCTCAATACCATGCTGGACCCAGACCTGCCCCTCACCGTTACTGAGTACGACGAATGGGGCAACCCCGAGGAGCCGGAGGTGTATGCGCGGATCAAGGCCTACGCGCCTTATGAAAACGTGCGGCCTCAGGCCTACCCCAACCTGCTGGTGGTAGCGGGCTACAACGACAGCCGTGTCGCCTACTGGGAAGCCGCCAAATGGGTCGCTCGCCTGCGAGAGCTGAAGACCGATGACCACCTGCTGTTGCTCAAGACCGAACTCGGCGCCGGGCATGGTGGCATGAGCGGCCGCTACCAAGGCTTGCGAGACGTGGCACTCGAATACAGCTTTGTGTTCAAGGTGCTGAAACTGGTGTAAATAACCTTCAAGGCATAGCGAAGACATCACCATGGCCAACGCCGCTTCACTGAACAACGAAATCCGCATCATGCTGATGGATTGCGGCCTGTTCAGCCAATTACATCCCGATGACTGCGGCGTGGCCGCGGGCTATTTCAGTATCGTCTCGATGGAACAAGGCACCCGCATCTTCAGCGAAGGCGACGCGGGCACCTTCATGTGCATCATCCACTACGGCAACGTTTCGGTGTCCAAGACCGACGCCGAAGGTAATCAGGTCGAGATCGCGCTCCTGCGCAAGGGCCGCTCCTTCGGGGAAATGGCGGTACTCGACGGTGAGCGGCGCTCGGCTACCTGCGTGGCCGCCACCGAATGCCAATTGCTGAGCCTGGGCAAGGATTCGCTCGAGAAAATGATGACCGAGGCGCCCAAGGTAGCCGCCAAATTGATCCGCGCGCTGGCAGTGGCCCTGTCCAAGCGGTTACGCATGGTGGACGGGCAACGGCTCTCCTGAAGCGCCTTAGCTTTCTTCAGCGTTGCCTGGCTTGCGCGCCGCCGCCGGGCTTACCGCCGGGGGCTGTGGCACTTGCAGCTCGGGCAGGGGCACGCTGGGCCCGGCGGGCGGCACGGCGGCGCCTGGCCCGCCTTGAACGGGCGGGGTGGCCGGCGCCACGGCAGGCACCGGTGGCGCCGCGTCCACGGTGGCGGGTAGCTCGGTGGCGGCCTGGGCCATGCCAGCCGAGGCGAGCAGCAACAGCAAAAGGGATCGAGTCATGGCAATCAAGCAACGGCCTCGCATGCTGAAATGAGGCATAACGCTATCCCTCTCCCGCGGGGATCACAAGCCCCTCGTCGCGCTTACTCTTGCCCCCGCGCGCCCTCCCCCGGATAATCGCGCGTTTTTCAACCAGGGGCCGGCCGTGGCGAACAAGCGATACAGTTGCATCGGGCTGTACAACCCCAAGTCTCCCGAAAACGTGGGCTCGGTGATGCGGGCCGCGGGCTGCTATGGCGTGAATTCGGTGTTTTACACCGGCCGACGCTATGAGCGCGCGCGGGATTTCGTGACCGATACCAAGCGTGTGCATTACGACATCCCGCTGATCGGGGTGGACGACCTGCGCTCGATCCTGCCGCTCGATTGCGTGCCGGTGGCGGTCGAACTGGTGGACGATGCCCGGCCACTGCCGACCTACACCCACCCGGACCGCGCGCTCTATATCTTCGGCCCCGAGGACGGCAGCCTGGATGAAGACCTGCGCCAATGGTGCGAAGACACCATCTACATCCCGACCCAGGGTTGCATGAACCTGGCAGCCACAGTGAATGTGGTGCTGTACGACCGCCTGGCCAAAGGCAACAACACCCGTTCCGGTCCGCGCTTCAAATAAGGGAACAGCCGTCGCGTTTGGGAGTCAGCTTAGGGAGCCTTTCAACTTCCCCATGGAGACACCCCGCATGAGCAAAGACATCATCACCGAAGCCGTAGAAGCACTGCCCACCTCCACCGGGGCGGAAACCAACGTGCACGGGTGGGAACGCGCCGGTTCGATCGCCGGGGGCGCGCTGCTGGTAGGCAAGGGTGTGCGCCGCGGCGGCATTCTGGGTTTGATCCAGATCGCCTTGGGTGGTGTTGCGCTGGCCCGTGGGTTCACTGGCCGCAGCAAGACCAAGAGCCTGCTGGCCAAGGGCCGGGAAGAGCTGGACGGCCTGCGCGGTAACATCGAGCGCGCCGGTGATCAGCTCAAGTCGCTGAAGGACAACGCCGTTGCCGCCACCGAGTCGGCCACCGTGACCGGCAATGATTCACTGGAATCGCCGAAGGTTTGATTCCCTAGTAGCCCTTCGCGAGCTGACGCCGGGTGAATGAGCTCCCCTAGTTATCAGCATGCACCTTGTAGGACACGGGCGTAGCCGAAGGCGTAGCTCGCGAAAATGCCTCGAGAAAACAGCGCAAGACAGTTGCTTCCCGCAGGTTAGAGGCCCCCACAGGCCCTACCCGGCGCGGAAGATCAGGTGTTCTTACCAGTCATCCGCCGCCACCGCGTTCTCGCTGAGCATGCGGCCGGCCTGGGATACGCGCTGCTTGTGTACCTGCTCCGGATCACCGCACACCAGATGGTGCCAGAGTGGCAGGTCCTGGCGTTCGCTCACCAGGCGATAGGCGCAGGTAGGCGGTAACCATTTGAACTCATCAGCCTGGTCGGGCGTGAGCTGGATGCAATCGGGCACCTGGGCGCGGCGATTGGGGTAATCACTGCAGCGGCAGGTGTCGCGGTCCAGCAGGCGGCACGCGATGCGGGTGTAGTACACGCTGCCGTCGTCTTCATCTTCGAGCTTTTGCAAGCAGCACAGGCCGCAGCCATCGCACAACGACTCCCATTCCCCCTGATCCAGCTGGTCGAGGGTCTTGCGAATCCAGAAGGGTTCTACTTTTGCGGCCATTGGTGTTCCTGAGACGAGAGGCATGCCGACGGTGCATCGGCGCAAAGCCGCGCAAGTTTAGTGGCGCGCGCGGCTTGGGCCAAGCCCCGGCGACTGTCGGTAACCGCTGCTTGCCAGCATCGATCCGGTTGAGTAGCTTGCTACCTTCTTGAACAGGAAGCGACGCCATGCCCGATACCCCACGTATTGCCGATTACACCATCGCCGAACACTTCATCAATCGTTGGTCGCCGCGCGCCTTCAACGCCGAGCCGATCGCCGAAGAAACCCTGCTGAGTTTCTTCGAAGCGGCCCGCTGGGCGCCCTCGGCCTACAACTCGCAACCCTGGCGCTTCCTGTATGCCCGCCGGGATACCCCGGACTGGTCGCGGTACCTTGAGCTGCTGAACGAATTCAACCGTGCCTGGGCCCAGCACGCATCGGCGCTGGTGATCATCCTTTCCAAGACCACCTTCACCCCACCGGGCGCCAGCGAAGAAGGCCCGGCGCTGTGGCACACCTTCGACACCGGCTCGGCCTGGGCGCATTTCGCCCTGCAAGCCAGTATCAGCGGCTACCACACCCACGGCATGGCCGGTTTCGACCAGGCCAAGACCCGCGAAGCACTGAAAGTACCCGAAGGCTATGCCCTCCACGCGGCAGTGGCGGTCGGCAAGCTGGGCGACAAGGCCAGCCTGCCCGAGTACCTGCAAGGCCGAGAAATGCCGAGCCCACGCCGCCCCGTGAAAGAACTGGCGAAAAGCGGCGATTTCGACTTCAGCTGAGGCTCAATAGCCGCGGTTGAAGTCCACCCTGCCGCGCAGGGGTTGCCCGGCCTCGAACGCCGCCAGGTTTTCGAGGAACAGGTCCGCCATTAACCGGGGCGACGTTGGCGCGGCGGTATGGCCGGTGAGCAACAGCCCCCAGGCGGTCCAGAACGGGTGCTGGCGGGGCAGCGGTTCCTGCCGGCACACATCGATCACCGCGCCCGCGATGTGCCCCTCGCGCAGGGCTTGCACCAGGTCGGCATCCACAACCGCGGTACCGCGCCCGGCATTGATGAACAGCGCCTCGGGGTTGAAGGCCGCGAACAGCCGCGCGTCGTACAGGTCCCGGGTGGCGAGCGTATCGGGCAGCAGATTGATGACGTAGTCCGCCTCTTTTACCAGCCTGGGCAACGCATCGAGCCCGGCGACTTCCTTGAACGGCGCAAGCTCGCGAGGCGTGCTGGCGATGCCGTACGATTCCACGCCAAACGGCGAGAGGTAATCCGCCACGGTGCGGCCAATGTCCCCTACCCCCACGATCAACGCCTTGCGCCCGGCGATGCTGGCAACGGGGCGATTGTCCCATTGGCGCTCCACCTGGCTGACCACGCGGGTCATGACTTTGCGTTCATGCCCCAACAGGTAAGTGAGCACGTATTCGGCCATCACCTGGCCAAAGATGCCGACAGCGCGGGTAAGCATGTAATCGCGGGTCAGCCCCAGCGCCAGCAAAGGGGTGATCCCGGCCCAGGTCGCCTGAACCCAGCGGGGGCGATGACCCTGCCGCAGCAGGCTGGCCAGCAGGTCGGGTTGCCCCAGCCATACCGGGCAATCGGCGGCCTGGCGGGAAAGCTCGGCGGAATCGCCGCTGGTGAGAATGTCCAAGGCTGGTGCCTTGGCCTGAAGCAGGGCGGTGTAGGCCGGATAAGCCTGCTCCGCGATAAGCACGCGCATGGTCGAACCTTGAAAGCGACAACGAGGCAGAGGCCGGCAGCCTACAAGAAGGCAGCCGGCAGTCCAGTGAAATCAACCGGCCACAGGCTACACGGGATCGTTGCGCCGCAGCAGCTCTTCGGGAAGGTGCTCGATGTACTCGGCTTCCGGCGGCGGCATCTGCAGGTGATAGCCCTGAGCGTCGAGGTTCTCCAGCACCTTGTGAATATCCTCGCGGGCAAGCTGGCGTTCCGGGCTCAGGACCAGGTCAAACGCGTGGCGTGGCGCGCCGAAGGCAGCGAGCAGGCCTTCGGGCACCCGGGCCAGCGCATCGCTTTTGAGCACATAAAGGTACATTTCGTTTTTCTTGGGGCTGCGATAGATCGAGCAGATACGTTTCATGGCTGTTGGCCTCCAGCGCTGGCCAGGCTGTCGAGCAGGGCCTGGCCGAGCCGCTCGCGCCGCCAGCCGCGCAGGCTGTCTGGAAGGGTATAAGGGCCGTTCGGGAAGCCGCTTCGCAGCAACGCTTCGAGCACTTTCTTGCGCAGCACCAGCTCAGGCGCGATGCCCAGCCGCTCTGCCTCGGCCTGGCCCACGGCGCGCAGTTGCTTGAGCACGCCGGAGGCCTCCATGGGCAAGGGCTCGGGCAAGGGCGCCGGTAGCTCGGCTTCCGGGGTATGGGCGGCTTGATGGATAAGCTCCAGCAGCGTCTCGCCGTCCTGGCGGATCGTGCGCGGGTGCATTTCGTCGATCTTGGCCAGCGCCGAAAGATTGTTGGGCTGGAAGCGCGCCAACGGCCAGAGGGTCTGTTCCTTGACCACTCGGTTACGGGGCACGTCGCGCAGCCGCGCCTGCTCTTCGCGCCAGGCATAGAGCTCGCGCAGCACCGCCAGTTGTACCGGGGTGAGTTTCCAACCAAGCCGGGCGTCACGGTACAGCTCGCGCGGGTCCACTTCGCGGCCCCACTGCGCTACCAGTTCGTGGCCGTCATCCAGCACCCAGGCGAAGCGCTCATCGCTCAACCGCGGGCGCAAGGCCTGATACACCTCGGCAAGGTGCAGCGCGTCCTCGGCCGCATAGCTGACCTGTAATTCGGAAAGCGGCCGTTGCAACCAGTCGGAACGGGTTTCGCCCTTGGGCAGCTCGATGCCCAGCACCTCCTGTACCAACCGCGAGTACCCCATGGAGAACCCAAGCCCCAGGTAGGCGGCGGCCAACTGGGTGTCGAACAACGGCGTGGGGAGTTGCCCGGTCAGCCGGGCGAGCACTTCGAGGTCTTCGCTGCAGGCGTGCAGCACCTTCACCACGCCTGGGGCGGCCAGCAACTCGGCCAGCGGTGCCCAGGCCGAAATGCCCAGCGGGTCGATGAGATACGCGGTATGCCCGTCGCTCACCTGTAGCAGCCCGACCTTGGGGTAGAAGGTGTCCACTCGCACGAATTCCGTATCCAGCGCAATGAACGGCAGCGCCTGCCAGGCAGCGCAATGCGCCGCCAGCGCCTGGTCGTCACGGATCCACTCTATCGCTATGGCCACAAGCCTCTCCTCAAACAATGAGGCGGAGTATATATCGCGCGGCTCCAGTACCGTTACAGCACGTCATGGCTTGTCGCCACGGCACCCCGCGAAAAGGTCCAGCGCGGGCTCGTATGCCGAGGTGTCGATGGCGAGCAGGCCGAGCATGGAATGGAAGAGGTTGTCCTGGCTGAGGGGCTCTGCCTGCCGTTCCCCAACGCAACGGGTATCCACTGCGAACGTGCTGCGATAGCCCGTCGAGAACCAGGCGATCATGGGGACGTGCTTTTGCTGGTCGGGCGCCAGCATGTACGGGGTGCCGTGAAGGTAGAGGTTGTATTCGCCCAGCGACTCGCCGTGGTCGGACAGATAAAGCATGGCGCTATCGACTTTGCCTTCGCGGCTACGCAGGGTATCGATCAGGCTGGCCAGCACATGGTCGGTGTAGCGAACGGTATTGTCGTACCCATTCACGATGCTCTCCCGCGAGCAGGCATCCAGGGCATTGCTCTGGCATACAGGGGTGAAATGCTCGAACCCGGCCGGATAACGCTTGTAATAGTCAGGCCCATGGCTGCCCATCTGGTGCAGCACTAATACAGTGTCTTGCTGCAACGTATCGAGCATCCCGGGAAGGTCGCGCAGCAGTATTTCGTCATGGCATTCGCTGTCGCAGTAACGGCTGTCCTTGCTCTGGGAAAGGTTCTGATAGCTGACCCGCGCGCAGGTGCCCTTGCAGCCCGACTGGTTGTCCAGCCAAACCACCTTCACCCCCGCGCGCTGGATGATGTCCAACAGCCCTTCCTGATTCTGGGCGCGGGCGGGGGCATACGCCTTTCGGCCGAGATTGGAGAACATGCAGGGCACCGACACGGCGGTTTCCGTGCCGCAGGAATGCACGTTGGCAAACGCCAGCACCCCTTCTTCGCGCGCTAGTTCAGGCGTAGTGTCGCGGCCGTAGCCGAGCAGCCCGAAGTTATCCGCTCGCACGCTTTCGCCGATCACCAGCACCGTGAGCGATGGCCGGGTATGGCTGGCCCAGCCAAGTGCCTTGTGCGCATCGGCGCCCACTTTCGCGAAGGGCTCGCGCACCGAGGCCACTTGCTCATTGAGGTAGGCCAGGCCGGCCCCTACCAGGTTGCTGGGCACCACCAGCAGGCGTAACTCATGATGGTTACGAAACAGCGAGGCCAGGCCCTGATAGTTGCTCAGCGCGATCACCGCCATTATCACGCCACTGGCAACTATGGCCATAAGTTTCGCCACAATGCCCGGCAACCCCGCGCGATAACCGATGGGCAACTTCCAGATAACCAGCGCGGGTATACCGCCACACAGCGCCATGTAGCCGACAAACTTCAATGAGAGCAAGTCACGGACTTCGCCGATGTCCGTTTCCGCCATATTCCTGAACATGCCAGCATCGATGACAATGCCGTACTTGTTCATGAACCAGGCGGCGCCAGCACTTACCGGAAACAGCACCATCAACACAGGCTTGAGGGTCCAGCGCCCGCCCAACAATGACAGTACGAGGTTGAACGCCAGCCCCACCAGGCCGGCGAAAGCGATTGCCAGGGTGGCATTGGTGCTGTGGGTGATCTGTTGCAGATGCCGCCATAACGGCAGATTGAACGAAGCCAACAAACACGCGCTGGCCGCAAGCGTAACCACTTCCGGCCGTACCGGTTTAATCATCGACATATTTTTCACGTTCATAAAGTTCGCTCGCCAACCGAGCCGGGCGAACTTTATGGCGTGGCAAATAAAGGTTTCGTGAAAAAAATGCCTGCGTGAGGTATTGATTCAGAGGTAAATGAAACCTTGATGAAACCCGAAGGAAATTTTCAACTTCGGGCTCAGCTCGGGGCGGATCGCTTACGCCGGGCTACGCCATTTGACATAGGCATCGCGGTCCATGTCCACGATGTCCACCCCCAGTTGCACGTCCAACCCGGCTGGAAGCGCAGTGCCCTCTTGCAACGCGGCCAGCAACCCTTCGGAGAGCTTGCGCTTCACCTCGCTGGAGCGGCCGCTGAGAATGGCAAGCTTCACATAGACGAAGGCCCGTTCACCCATTCCGATGCCCACGCGAAAATGATCGAGTTGTACCGCCCGCGCCTTGATGTCCACCTCATGAGCAAACTGCCCGCTGGCCATGAGCGCATGGTTGAGTTTGAGAAGGAGTTTTTCAGGCTCGAGGCCGGTCAGGTTGCGGGTGTATTCCAAGTGCAGATGTGGCATGGAGGTCCTCACATTGGCCGGCCAGGAGTGACCAGTGGTCACAGCATAGCCCAGGTCAGGGGAACGAAGGGGCCGTGTCGGAGGGTCAAACCCCTGAATCAAGGGCTATGCTCCATACAATCCACCAGCCGCGAGGTGAAGCGATGCCAGCTACACATAACCTTTATGCCGACCTGGGCAGAACTCGAGAGGAAGTGAGCAAGCTTCAGCAGACCAACAAACTGCTGCAAAGCCTGATCACCAAATATGAAGACATCGACCGGCAGGTGGTCGACGCCGAAAACGCATCGGCGGATGACGACACCGTAAGCTCACTGAAGAAAAAACGCCTCGACATCAAGAACAAGATCGTTCAAGAGATCGAATACCCCGGTACCCGTGGGGCCGCGAAAAACTTCTAGGACTGCATTCCAAGCCTGAGTCGGCGGGCTCTGAACTGAAAATTCGCTAGCGCCGCCGACTTTGCCCCCCCGGAATCGTCGATTTATTGGCGTTTACGGAACTTTTTTGTAACAACGTCAAAAAACCTATTCCAGACGCTCCGCGCCTGCGTATCATTGCGCCACTATCGGTTCCCCAGGGAGGGAAAGGGCGTGAAATTACAAGCAGTCGTGGTATGCATCCTCAGCGTATTGGCTTCCTCGGCCTGGGCCGTAGACCTGACGGTACGCAACGTGCGCCTGGTCGACACCGGGCATACCACTAATGTGGTGGGAACCGTGGTGAATACGACCGATCATCCCGTCAAGGGCGGCTACCTCGATATCGAAGTCACTCGCAAAGGCGAAGTGGTTGCCCGGGAAACCATCGAGGTGCCTGATATGGAAGCCGGCCAGGCTTGGCGTATCTGGCGGCCGGTGCAGCACATCGAACAAGCGCCCAAGGTTGCGGTGCGCGCCCACGACCCTCGGGTAAATGTCACAGCGGCGGTGGTCCCTTACCCTGGCACGCTGGTCTCGCAGTAATTTTTAAAAGTTGTACAGCGCATGATCGGGGCAAGCCGTTCCGTTGACCCGCTGCTCTAGCCCGGGTTTATTGGGGCCGGCTGATGATTTCATCGGCGACAGCGTTTTACACGCCAACCCGCCTGTACAACCCTCGCATAATAGGATCCACCTTTACGACGAACGGCCGCTCGATTGACTAAGGTTATTGAGCTCATAGGGGATAACCCAGGTACCTGCCCCACTCGGGGCCGCTGCTCAAGGGTTCCTCATGAAGTCCAACGACCGCGATGTCCATCCTGTCGCCCGTTGCGCGCCTGTGCTGTTCAATGCGGCGGGCGCAGCTGTTTCAGTGGCCGTGTTGGCGAGCGCGACCGCGCCATCGTTCTGGTTGACCACCGCCTGCGTCGTGCTGCCCGCTCTTGCCGCGGGTGCGTTCAGTGCGTGGCGTGGCAACCGCCAGGCCGCCGAAGCCCACGCCGCTGAGCAACCGAACCTGGCACCCGCCTCGCTCGCCACGCCACCGGCCGATGCCCAGCGCCTGTGCCTTGCCGCCTTGCCGGTGTGGATGCGCCAGATCGACACCTCCCGGGAACAGACCGAAGCCGCGGTGGGCGCCCTCACCCAGCGCTTCGTGGACATCGCCCAACGCCTCGACCACACCGTGAGCGCGTCCCGCCAGGCCGCCGGTGACATGGGCCAGGGCGGTGCCGGCGAAGGCCTCGCCCAGAGCCAAGTGGCCCTCAGTGAAGTGGTCGACACACTGCGTGTGAGCCAGCAGAGCCGCAACGAGATGCTCCACGCCGTGCGCAACCTTACCGATTACACCGGGGAACTGCGCCAGATGGCGGCGGAAGTGGCGGCCATCGCTCAGCAAACCAACCTGTTGGCGCTCAACGCTGCCATCGAAGCGGCCCGCGCCGGTGAGGCCGGCCGAGGCTTTGCGGTGGTGGCCGATGCCGTGCGTTCGCTGTCGAGTCAATCGAGCGAGACCGGCCAGAAGATGTCCGCCAAGGTGGACGTGATCAATAACGCCATCGGCCGACTGGTAGAGGTTGCCGGCGAAAGCAACGACAAAGGAAACGACAGCGTTGCCCATGCCGAGCAAACGATCGAAGGCGTGCTTGGCCGCTTCGAAGGCATCACCAGCCAGCTCCAGGGCGCGTCGCAGCTGCTTCAGGATGAAAGCGCCGGCATTGGCCAGGAGCTCTCCCACGTGCTTGTGGAGCTTCAATTCCAGGACCGCGTGAGCCAGATCCTGGCGCAAGTGCGCGAACGCATGGCCGGGCTGCATCAGCAGTTCGAGCGTTGCGAGGCTACCCGGGAGCCGTTCCAGCTGGACGTGGACGGCTGGCTGGCGGAAACCGAGCGCACCTACGCCATGCAAGAGCAGCGCAACAACCATCACGGCCGCGGCAACGCCACGCCTGCTGACAACGCGATCACATTTTTCTAGGCCGGCCGCTTATCGCGCCAGCCCCGAACACCGCTTTTAGATAATCACCTTCGAGGAGGTTGTATGGCCAAGTCCATCTTGGTGGTGGATGACTCTGCGAGCATCCGCCAGGTAGTAGGTATCACGCTCAAGGGCCAGGGTTACGACGTGCTGGAAGCCTGCGACGGCAAGGATGCGCTGACCAAGCTCACCGGGCAGAAGATTCACTTGGTGATCAGCGATGTGAACATGCCGAACATGGACGGCATCACCTTTGTGAAGGAGCTGAAAAAGCTCCCGGCGTACAAGTTCACGCCTGTAATCATGCTCACCACCGAATCCCAGGAAAGCCGCAAGCAGGAAGGCCAGGCCGCGGGCGCTCGGGCCTGGGTGGTCAAGCCTTTCCAGCCTGCCCAGATGCTGGCCGCCGTGGCCAAGCTGATCGCCCCATGATCCTGGCCGAGCGAGCGGGCGGCGCCTTGCACGTGACCCTGCAAAGCGAGCTGACCATTTACCAGGTGGGCGAGCTGCATGCCGCCGCGCAACCCTGGCTCGCCGAAGGCTGCGCCTGGCGGCTGGACTTGAGCCAGGTGGCGGAAATGGACGGCGCCGGCTTGCAGTGGTTGTTGTTCGTCCAACACCGCTTGCGCGTGGCTGGCCATGCCTTGGCCATTGCCCAGGCCAGTGATGCCGTGCGCGACGTGCTGCGGCTGTGCCCCGATACCGGCCTCGCCGAACCCGCGTGAACCCTTCGACCTATCAGGAACCCGCCGCCTCATGAACCTCGACGCTGCGCTGCAGACATTCATCGCCGAAGCCCGCGAGCTGCTCCAGGACATGGAACAGGCGCTGTTGCGCCTGGAAAGCGACCCGGGCGACATGCAAGGCCTGGCGGCAGTGTTCCGGGCGGCGCATACCATCAAGGGCTCGGCCGGGCTGTTCGGCCTGGACCCGCTCGTCAGTTTCGCTCACGTGGTAGAGGACCTCCTCGACCGCTTGCGCGGCGGCGGCCTGGCCATCGACCGAGAGCGCATCGCCCTGCTGCTTGGCTGTAACGATCACCTCAGTGCCTTGCTTGAATGCGTGGCGGTGGAACGTCGCGAGCCGAGTGCCGCGTTGCTGGCCAACGAGCAACCGCTGCGCGAACGCCTCGCCGCCTGCGGTGGGCAAGCGCATGCCGCCGCCGTGCCAGTGGCGCAATCCGCCGAAGCAGGCCTGGCTCGCCTTTGGCATATCGCGGTGCGCTTCGGCGAGGACACCTTCCGCCATGGCATGGACCCGCTCTCCTTCCTGCGTTATCTGGATACCCTCGGCGAGCGCAAGGGCCTGGTATTCAACCAGCAGGGCATCAGCGAGGCGGAAGTTTTCGATCCCGAAAGCTGCTACCTGGGGTTCGAACTTCAGCTCCAGGCAACATGCGACCGGGATACCCTGGAGCAAGCCTTCGCCTTCGTTGAGGGTGAGTGCGAACTGACGATCGACGAGCTACCCGGCCAGGCGTGCGCCGACCCGCTACCCACGGTGGCAGCGGAATCAACCAAGGCGCCGCCCGCGCAAACGGCCGAGGCAGCGCCCCGGCCGGCTCAAGACAACCGCCAAGCCTGGGTGCGGGTACGCGCCGACAAGCTCGAAGCCCTCATCAACCTGGCGGGTGAGTTAGTGACCGCCGGCGCCGGTGCGCGCCTGCTGGCTGAACGTGTGGCGACCGGCCGCGGCGACGAGCCATTGCTGGAAGCCACCGCCTCGGTCAACGCCTTGGTGGAGCAAGTGCTCGAGGGCGCGCTGGCGATGCGTATGGTGCCGATCGGCGAAACCTTCAACCGCTTCCACCGCACGGTACGCGACGTAAGCCAGGGCCTGGGCAAGGACATCGAGCTGGTGGTCAGCGGCGGCGATACCGAACTGGACAAAGCGTTGGTGGAGCAACTGGGCGACCCGCTGATGCACCTGCTGCGCAACGCCATGGACCACGGTATCGAAACGCCCGAAGCGCGCCTGGCCGCGGGCAAACCCGCGCGCGGCCGGTTGCAACTCAATGCGTTCCATGACGCCGGCAACATCGTGGTGGAGCTCAGCGATGACGGCGCCGGCCTCAATCGCGCGCGCATCCTGGCCAAGGCAAGGGAGCGTGGCCTGCTCGGGAACGCCGAGCCCAGCGACCGCGAACTGCTGGCGTTGATTTTCGAGCCGGGGTTCTCCACCGCCGCCGCGGTCACCAATCTCTCCGGGCGCGGGGTTGGCATGGACGTGGTGAAGCGCAACATCACCGGCCTGCGTGGCAGCATCGAACTGTTCAGCCCGCCCGGCGAAGGCACCACTGTGCGCATCCGGCTGCCGCTGACCCTGGCGATGATCGACGGGCTGCTCGTCGAAGCCGCGGGAAGCAGCTACGTCATCCCCCTGGGGATGGTGCGCGAGTGCATGGAGCTGGTGCCGGGCGAGCGTGCCGCATTGCGCGCTCGGGGCCATGTGGACCTGCGCGGCGAGGTGCTGCCGCTGGTGTTCCTGCGCGACCATTTCGAGCTGGGCGGCGAGCCGCCTCGGCGGGAAAACATCGTGGTGATCCGCGCCCACGGCCTCAAGGCCGGGTTGGTGGTAGACCACCTCATGGGCGAATACCAAACCGTTATCAAACCCCTCGGCGCGCTGTTCGGTGGCGTTCGAGGCATCAGCGGCTCCAGCGTGTTGGGCAGTGGCGTGATCGCCCTGATCCTGGACGTTCCAGCCCTGCTCAAGCACCTGACCGAGCGCGAGAGCGCCTCGCTCAAACTTTCTTCAACGTTTCAGGCCGTTTAGGGTTCGTCCCGAGGTGTTCCAATGAACTGGTTCTACAATCTCAAAATCTCCGCCAAGCTGCTGATCTCGTTCCTTCTGGTGCTGTCGTTGTCCATCGTGCTGGGCATCTTCGCCATCTTCCAGCTGGCGACGGTCAACGGCGCCACTGTGCGTATGAGCGAAGACTCCGTACCGTCCATCCGCGCCGCGGCCGCCATGCGCTACAACCTCACGCAATATCGCACACGCGAAGCGCGCCATATCCTGGCCGACAGCGATGCGGAAATGGATGAGCTGATGCGCACCGGGCAGCAGTCCAAGGCTGAAGTCGACGCCAACCTGGAGAAGTACAAGCCGCTGATCTCCGGCGCCGAGGAGCAGGCCCTTTATGACAGCTTCGTCAGCGACTACCGCCAGTACCTGACCATCAGCGAAAAATTGCTGAACCTGTCCCGCCAGGGCGACAAGGCAGGCGCCAAAGCCATGTTGGCCGTGGATTCGCGCCCTGTGTTCGAAGGCGCCTCCGCAACGCTTGGCAAGTTGGTCGCGCTCAACGACGCCACCGCCCAGGCCGCCAGCGATGCCGCCGCCAGCACGTATGAACGCGCCCGCCTGGCGATCGCGCTGGTACTGGCCGGCTCGGTGATCATGGGCCTGTTCCTGACCTGGTTCGTTTCGCGCATCATCGCCCGCCCGCTGCGCCACGCCATGGACGTCGCCACGCGCCTGGCCGAAGGTGACCTCGCCGTGAAGGTAGAAGTGACCAGCCAGGACGAGACCGGCCGGGTGCTGGTTGCGATGCAGAACATGGCGGGCCAGCTCGGCCGCATCATTGGCGAAGTGCGCCATGCCGCCGACAACCTGGCTAGCGCTTCGGAAGAAGTCAGCGCCACCGCGCAGTCGATGAGCCAGGCTACCAGCGAGCAAGCCGCCAGCGTGGAGCAGACCAGCGCTTCGGTGGAACAGATGACCGCCAGCATCAACCAGAACACTGAGAACGCCAAGGTTACCGACGGCATGGCGAGCAAGGCGGCCCGGGAGGCCGTGGAAGGTGGGCAGTCGGTTCAGGCAACCGTGGATGCGATGAAAAAGATCGCCCAGCGCATCGGCATCATTGACGATATCGCCTACCAGACCAACCTGCTCGCCCTCAACGCGGCTATCGAAGCTGCCCGCGCCGGCGAACACGGCAAGGGCTTCGCGGTGGTTGCCGCTGAAGTACGCAAGCTGGCCGAACGCAGCCAGGTGGCCGCGCAGGAAATCGGCGAACTTTCCACCAGCAGTGTGAGCCTGGCCGAGCGCGCCGGGGCCTTGCTGACGGAGATCGTGCCCTCGATCGGAAAAACCAGCGACCTGGTGCAGGAAATCAGCGCGGCCTCTGAAGAGCAGTCCGCTGGCGTGGCCCAGATCAACATGGCCATGGTGCAACTGAACCAGGTTACCCAGCAGAACGCCTCGAGCAGCGAGGAGCTGGCCGCGACCGCCGAAGAGATGAGCAGCCAGGCTGAGCAGTTGCAGCGGGCCATGAGCTTCTTCCGCATGGAATCGGAAAACGCCCGCGGTGTACCGCCGACCTCCCAGCGCAGCCCAGCGCGGCCCGCGGTGGCCACCCCCGCCCGCCAGGCCTGGCGCGGCGAGCCGGCGGCGGCCCTGTGTGAAACCGAGTTCACCCGCTTCTGAAGGAGGCTGTGATGACGATTCAAACCCCCGGCGTGATCGCCGACGCGCAGTACCTGACGTTCTCGGTGGCCGGTGACACCTACGCCCTGGCCATCGAGGGTATCAAGGAAATCATCGAGCTTAGCCAGATGACCGTGGTACCGATGATGCCGGCCTACGTGCGCGGCGTGATCAACCTGCGCGGCGCGGTGGTGCCAGTGATCGACCTGGCCGCGCGCTTTGGCCAGCCGCCGGCCGAACTGGGCCGCCGCAGCTGTGTGGTGATTCTGGAAATCAGTGCGGAGGACGGCGAGAAACAAGTGTTCGGCTTGCTGGTGGATGCCGTGTGCGCGGTGCTGGACATCGGGGCCGAGCATATGGAGCCCGCGCCGGCGTTCGGCGCGCGTATCCGGGCCGATTTCATCGCCGGCATGGCCCGCCTGGACGCGCGTTTCGTGATCGTGCTCGACGCCAACCGTGTGCTGGCATTGCACGACCTCGCGGCGATCGCCCACATGGCTGACGAGGCGGCGGCGTGAGCAACAGCGGGATCACCGATGCTGACTTCACGCAGTTCCAGCGTTGGCTGTACCAGCGCGCGGGCATTCACATGGCGGCCAGCAAAAAGGCGCTGGTCGCCGGGCGCCTGGCCACGCGGCTTCGCCATCACGACATGAATGACCATGGCAGTTATTTCGCCCTGATCACCACGCCCCAAGGCGCGACCGAGGCCCAGATCGCGCTGGACCTGCTGACCACCAACGAAACCTATTTTTTTCGCGAGCCCAAGCACTTCGACTGGCTTGGCGAACAACTTCCATCGCTGCAACGGCCCGGTCGCACTTTCCGCCTATGGAGCGCGGCCTGTTCATCCGGAGAAGAACCCTACAGCCTCGCCATGCTGCTGGCCGACTGCCTGGGTGAAAAACCCTGGGAAATACTGGGTTCGGATATCAGCACCCGCGTGCTGGAGAAAGCCTCCCGTGGCCACTACCCGCTGGAGCGCGCACGCAATCTGAGCCAGGAACACCTCAGCCGCTATTGCCTCAAGGGCATTGGCCGCCAGGAAGGCACACTGTTGGTGGACAAGCCGCTGCGTGACCGGGTGCAGTTTCTTCAGGTGAACCTCAACGACCGCCTGCCCCGGCTGGGCGAGTTCGACGTGATCTTTCTACGCAATGTTCTGATCTACTTCGATGTGCCTACCAAGCAACGCGTGCTTGGCCGGCTGATTCCGTTGCTGCGCAGCGGTGGCTATTTCGTTGTCAGCCATTCGGAAAGCTTGAACGGTGTGACGGATGCACTGGCCCTGGTTTCCCCTTCCATTTACCGCAAACCATGAGCCGCTTGCCATGCCCATCAAGGTAATGATCATTGACGACTCGGCCGTGGTGCGCCAGGTACTGCAGGCCATCCTGGAGCAGAGCCCGGACCTGAAGGTTATCGGCGTAGCCAGCGACCCCCTGTTCGCCATGGAAAAGATGGCGCGGCAATGGCCGGATGTGATCGTGCTGGACGTGGAGATGCCTCGCATGGACGGCGTGACATTCCTGCGCAAGTTGATGGCTGAGCGCCCCACTCCGGTGGTTATCTGCTCGACCCTGGCGGAAAGCGGCAGCCAGACAGCCCTGCAAGCCCTTGCCGCGGGCGCCGCGGACATCATTGCCAAGCCAAAGATGGGGCTCAAGGAGTTCCTTCACCAGTCGGCGGCCGAACTCACCAGCGCCGTACGTGGCGCGGCGAAAGCCAACATCAACGCCCTGCGGGCACGCTTGCCGTTGCCCGTGGTAGCGCCAAAACATACCGCGGACGCCATCCTGGCCCCTACCGGCGCCCAGGCCATGGCGCGTACAACGGAACGGGTGATCGCGCTCGGTACATCCACCGGCGGCACCCAGGCACTGGAACGGGTGCTCACGGCATTGCCGCGGGTTTGCCCGGCGATTCTGGTGGTGCAACACATGCCCGAGAAATTCACCGCCGCGTTCGCCCAGCGCCTGAACGGCCTGTGCGAAGTAGACGTAATGGAAGCCCGGGACAACGACAGGGTGCTGCCAGGGCGGGTACTCATCGCACCCGGCGGGCGCCATATGCTGCTCAAGCGCAGCGGCGCCCAGTACCACGTTCAGGTCACCGATGGGCCTCATGTAAACCGGCACAAGCCATCGGTGGACGTGCTCTTCCGCTCGGTTGCCCGCTTTGCCGGCGCCAACGCCACCGGCGTCATCATGACCGGCATGGGTGACGATGGCGCGCGGGGCCTGAAGGAAATGCTGGAGGCCGGGGCCGATACCTATGCGCAGGACGAAGCCAGTTGCGTGGTGTTCGGCATGCCCAAGGAAGCCATTCGCCTGGGCGCTGCCCGGCAGGTGATCGGGCTGGACCGCGTGGCTCAACTGATCGTGCAGGCACCTCGAGGCTGACCCCGGTTCAACTCACCCCATGTTCACGCCGTAACCCTGCGCCAGGGGTTTGAGCCCGCCCGCGTACCCCTGCCCCACGGCCCGAAACTTCCACTCGCCGTTATGGCGGTAGAGCTCCGCAAAAATCATCGCCGTTTCAGTGGAGGCATCTTCGGCCAGGTCATAGCGGACCACTTCCTCGCCCGTGGCTTGATTGATGATGCGGATGAACGCACCGCCCACTTGCCCGAAACTCTGCCCACGGTCGCTCGCTTCGTGAATGGTGACCGCAAACGCAACTTTTTCGACGTCCGCCGGTACCTGCGAAAGGTTTACCTTCAATTGCTCGTCATCCCCGTCGCCAGCACCGGTACGGTTGTCCCCGGTGTGCTCGACAGAGCCATCGGCGCTTTTAAGCTGGTTATAAAAGATGAAGTCAGCCTCGCTGCGCACCTTCCCCGCCGCGTTCAGTAGAAACGCGCTGGCGTCCAGGTCGAAGGCGCTGCCGTCGGTGGTTCTCGGGTCCCAGCCCAGCCCCACGACGATACGGCTGAGCGAGGGATCGGTTTTGGTCAGGGAAAGGTTGCCGCCCTTTTGAAGGGACAATGTCATGTGCAGCTCCTTGTGTGCTTGGCGAGGGTCAATTGTGATCGGCGCGCGAAGGCACCTCAGGGGGAAAGATCAGGCTGGCCGCAATGCCGGCGGAAAGTACCGCCATGACCACGAGCAGGCTGGTGTTCGGATCGATCTCGTAGCCGTGATCGAACAGGTGGTGGGTAGCATTGAGGCCCAGCTTGGCCGCGATGAAGAACAGCAGTGCGATCACCGCCTTCTCGAGGTGCGCCAGGTACCGCTTGAGCGCCTCGAGTACGAAGTACAGGCTGCGTAGCCCGAGGATCGCGAAGAGCATGGCCGAATACACAATCAGCGGCTCTCGGCTGACCGCGATAACCGCCGGTACCGAGTCGAACGCGAAGAGCAGGTCCGATACCTCGACTACCACCAGGCAGAGGAAAAGCGGGGTCGCGAACACGGCGCCCTTGGCCGGCAGGGCGATGCCCTGATTTCCAGGCTTGGTCAGTTCCGCCTCGAGCGCGTTGCGGCTCACGAAAAAATGGGTGCCGTGAAGCTTGGGCCAAACGGGGAAGAGCCTTGTAGCCACCCGGCAGGCGATATGCTGCGAGTAGTTTTCCTGGATTTTCTCGCCGCCCCCACCCTTGAGCATCATCACGGCGGTCCAAGCCACGATCACCGCGAACAGCACCTCCACCCATGGCCCGAACGCCAGCAGGCCGGTGCCGATAAGCACGAAAACGCCGCGCAAGACGATGGCCCCGACCACCCCCCAATACAACACCCTGTGGCGAAGCTGATCAGGCACCTTGAACCAGGTGAAGATGGCCATGAACACGAACAGGTTGTCTACGCTCAGCACTTTTTCCAGCGCGTAGCCGGTGAGGAACAAGCTGGCCGTATGTGTGCCGTGCTGCACGTACAGAAAGGCGGCGAAACCCAGCGAAAGTGCAATCCAGAACACGGACCAGACCGAAGCCCTGGCCAATGACACCGGCCGATTGGCGCGATGGGTAACCATGTCCAGCAGCAGCGCGCCAAGGGCGAGGCCGGCGAATACCGCCAGGGTAAGCGGGGGAAAACCCAGAGGTGAAGCGTCCATGGTGTTACCTCACAGGTCGAAGTCAGCAGGGCTCAGGCCCAATTCCAGGCAGACCCGGCGGCAAGCCGCCCGCTCCTTTTCATCGAAGCTGCCATCCGACGCTCCAACCGCGCAGGCCACACGCACCAGCAAACGCGCCGCGCTGTCGTTGCCTTTGATCTTGCCAATGGTTTTAAGCGCCTGCGCCTCACCAATCTGAAAATCGAATTCGAACTTGCCGGTCATGTTATTGAACGCCGCCAACACCTCGGCCAGATCGAAAACTTTCAACTCCGGCGAGTTATTGATGAAACCTGTCATTTTCATCTTTTCAGAGGGCGATACTTCGCCATCCGCGGTGGCAATCATTGCGCAGGCGGCGGCCATTGCTTCCATGAACTGCCGGTTCCGGAACTTCATCACTTCGCCCGTTAGCGCTTCACGCGCCATCAGCGCGTTGCTTCTCAACCATCCCAACATGACGTTCTCCTTGTTTGATGGGCACTGGCCCTGGCGATCATTCGCCCTTCGTTTATCGCCCCGCTTTCGCCAGGCTGCTGTCGGTTGGTTTTACCCCGTGCCACTTCGCACGTTCCAAAGTTCTGGCCGCCCAGTTGTAATGGGTGGCGGGCTCGACCATTGCGTCGTTATGTTTGAATACCGCAGGGCGAGCGCCCTGGGCGATGAGCCTGGCGCAGTTCAAGTCTTCGACGGGCACCTTCAGCCGATCCTGGATCGGCGTGAGCTGGCACGGATGGATGGCGGTTTTGCCGACCAGCCCGTGCGCCACATCCAGGTCCACTTCACGGCCAAGCAACTCGGGGAGGGCCAAGTGCTCGAACACCGGCGCCGCAAGCGCGAACCCCTGCGCGCCGAGCACGCCGGCGAGCATGGGAATCAGATAACCCAGGGGCGTCTCATAGAGTGTGGTTACGCGGGGGCGGCGCAGGCCCAGGCATGCCAGCAGATCGTTGCCGCCGATACGCAGCGCCAGGATGCGTTCGCCGAACTCCGCCCTCAGCGCGTGGCCGAACTCCGCTACAGCCGTGGGGTTGTAGATATCGGAGGTTTCCAGGGTGGGCATCAGCAGGAGGTCCGCGCCCTTCAAGGCATTCGCCCAGCCAGCGAGGGATGCCAGGTTGAGCTTGGGGATGACGAAGCCATCGATGGATGCGATCTCCGGCCAGGCCATCAGCGCCGCGGCCATGTGGGCATCCCTGGGCCGCACGAATATCAGAGGCTTGCGCGCCTCGGGAATTGGACGGGGCAAGCCGGCGAGCGCTACGCGCAGGCGCGCCAACGCGAGGGCGGTCTCCGACGCGGCGATAGCATCCTCCAGGCACACGACCAGCGAGCGCAGCTGGGGCAACTTCGAACCGCTCATTACGGCCTGCAAATCAGGCCGGGTGGCTGGCATATACAGCGTGGCGCCCAAGGCGAACGGGGAAACCCTGCGCATCAGTTCACCTCCCGAATGAGCGTGACCGCGCGATACGGCCCCAGCGCCGCGCCCACTTCGCAAGTTTCGATACCCAGCCGTTCGGCGACATGGATCAGCAAGCGAACATCCGGATCGGATCGGTCCCGCACCAACACCTGATCCGGCACCCGCCTGAAGACAGCTCGGGTCGCTTCCGCGATGCCGGGCTTTATCCTGTTCATGTCATGAGCCCCGAAACGCTCGGCAAGCCCGTCGAGCGCCTGGCCGGCGGCGGTTTGCAATGCATGGGCCTGCTGCGGGGCCCAAGGCGCGGCGGGGCTGGCCTCGACCGCGTGGCGGGCCGCGTTCACCTGCTCGATGAAGGGGCGAGTAATGTCATGGGCGCCAAGGTGGCCTTGCACAACACACCCGTGCAAGCCGCCATCGGTTGGCCAGACCGAACGTGAAATCAGCCCCGAGACCGTAGCGCCCAGCATGCCAGAGGGGATCAGCCAATCCTGCGCCGAGGCCGCCATCCAGGCGCGGCCGCATGGGTCGGCCAGCACCACCAGCCTGGGTGGTGTGGCAAAGCGCCCATCACTGGCCAGGCTGCGATGCAGTTCGGTGGCAATGGCCCCTTTGCCCGTCCAGCCATCCACGAAGGCGATGGCGCGCGCGCCGTGACGGGCGATCACATGGCCCAAGGCAACGGAATCGATGCCCCGCCCCCGCACGATGCTGACGCCGTAGTGATGCACGTCCCGCCCCAGCTCCAGCAACGCTCGGCGCAACAGCACCCCAACGGGTAGCCCGGCCCGCACCAGCGACACCAAGGCAATGGAAGGGCCCGGATAACGGGCGGCCAGCCCCAGCGCGAGGGCTTTTACACCACTGGCCAACCGGCGTGCGCCGTGGCGCATGGCCTGCTCGAAAAACGCCATGTGCGCTGGCGACGGCGCCTCTTCCAGGCAGAGCATTTCGGAATAGTGCCGGTCGCGGCGCTGGATCAGTTGCTCCTTCTCCAGTACCCCCATAGGCATGAGCGCCACGGGAGTGAGAAGGATGTGGGCATCGCCCGCAAGATAGCTTCCGCTACCAACGGTACCGCGCTCAAAAGCCGAATCCATCCCAAGGGGGATACGATGATGTTCATTGCCCATCGACGACCACCTCGGCATTCAAGGCGCTTATCAACGAGCTGGATACGGCCAGGCGATGGGTTTCGACGCAGATCAACACCCGGTCAAACTGACCGGGCGCGACGTTATAGAGAAAGTTGTCTATCCCTTGGCCGTAGTTGTCCGGGAACGACAAGGCATGCGCTATGGCATGCCCCACCACGATCGGTGAGCGAGTGGTGGAACAGAAATGCACGTGCGCCCCGGCCTTCTCCAGCCGCTCGGCCAAGAGAAAAGGCTTCCACACGAATTCGCCCGTGCCCACTACCAGTATGCGATCCCCGGGGGTGGCCTGAATGCCCTGCCCGAGGGTATCGGCTACGCCTCGAACACCCCGGCGGCCCCAGTCATTGGCGGGGTCGATTGGCCACCTGGCCATGGGGGCATGCCGCGACCGCGACCGCGACAGCGCCGGCACCGCGCGGGCGCATGTCTCGGTGAACCGATAGGTTCCTCGTGAAAGGGAAACCTGCGCCGCGCGCTTGCCAACCACGGCGGCCACCGCGCCGGCCGACCAATCGGTGAGTACGCAGGTGATGAGTCGCTCTACCCGGCCCAGCCCCGCGGTAATCAAGGCGCGGTACAGGTTGATCAGGGTTTTGCCGGTGGAGGCTTCGTCGTCCACCAGCACCAGCGAGCGCGCGCCGAGCATCATTTCCCGCAGCGCCGGGGCGGCCGGGGTGTGCACGAAGTGGGTACGGGCATGGCTGTGTTCTTCCTTGAAGGAGGCGAACACTTGCGCGGCCATCGGATGGCGGGTGCTGACCAGAAACATTGAATCGGGCCGCGCGGCGCTGTAAGCGCGATGCACCCCGGCACCCAGGCCGACCGCTGTTTCGGCCATTCCGATGAAGAGCACAGGGCCCGGGAGGTTGTCGGGTAACAGGCTGGCGAGGCGTTCGCACGCGGCGTTCATCCGCGACGGCCTGACCGGAACGTGCTTGCCCAGCACATGCGAGACGAACAGAAAGGCGCGCCTGGGATTATGACGTTCCGCAAGCCCGAACAACGAATGTGGCGGCATCAAAGAGTGCTCGACGTCTACATCAAGTACACCACGTGTTAATACCGCGCGCATTTTAGTCGCGTTCAAATTCGTTACACTTGATTCCATGTGTTATTCCTGCGGACAACAGAAAACCATTCACGCGCGCCGCGAATTACGAAACATCAGTGAACAAGAAAACCGCAGAACTATTCGCCCCGGGAATTATCTCGCAACAAACCTAGCCCTCACTAACACCAACTTGAGCGAGGCGCGCATTATGCGCAGCACTCAAGACAAATGCAGCCCTTTAAAGGGTTACAACTGTTGCGATATATGATCAACAAGGTACTTGCCGAAGCGAAGCAGCCGCG
>Ga0265797_10000387_pt1 | contig 81190 bp, 87 predicted proteins | sample P2T30metagenome_FD_192433 | JGI IMG/M metagenome (GOLD analysis project Ga0265797, IMG submission 192433) | Plant litter microbial communities from East Loma Ridge, Irvine, California - P2 T30 | ecosystem: Environmental > Terrestrial > Plant litter > Unclassified | place: USA: California... | reverse complement strand
TTTCATTCTCGCCCATAACCAAAATACAATCAACATACCTCACGGATCCTGCGACCCTGCTCACCGAGAACCTCCTGGGTGTGGGTGGCACGGATGATGATGTCGGTGACGGTAGGGGTCACGCGGACCTCAACACCGGAGTATCCCTCCTCAGCGAGCTCGCGCTGGAAGAACTCGTTCAACTCGGCGTAGAAGACACCGTCGGCGATGAACTTCCTGCGCTTGGAGAGGTTGGCGCTGGCGTTGGCCATGGTCTGGGCGGGGGCAACGTTGGACTGCATCTTGGCGGGTGGACGGGATGAAGGACCACTGGTATAGACATTAGTGGTTGTTCGTGGGCATGTGTGATGTTGCGATGCGTCTGGTGCACGACCATTGTCGCTGCTGCTACTGCTCTGCTCCGCTCTGCTGCCAATGTCTGCTTGGTTGTTGTGGTGGTATCCCATGTTGTCGCTTAGAATTTCGCATTCCCTCGAGCAATACGGCGGCGCTCGATATCGCTTCAATGCTTTCCACAAGTGTGACCAATATCACGAGCCGCCCATGTTTCCAATTTCTTATGAGGCCACATTTCAGACCGCTTCGTTGGTATATCGTTCCTCCCCATGTGCGCATAGCATCTCTGAACGCACACTCAAATTCGTCCTTCGGGTCGATCGCATTTCGTGGAAGTCGTTGGCCAGTTTGGTCGCAGTCGGATTTTCGCAGATTGAGCAGCAGGCTCGGGCAGTCGGCAGCAGCAGCGTCAACGATACAACCATCGCAGGAGTTGCACTCACCTCGGGATTGCTATTAGGTTAGTCGTGGATAATCGTCGCCTGGCCAGCAAGTTCGTCGGTCGCCAGCAGCGAACCCACCATACGATTTTCGAAGTGCACCGCCGTGGGCCCGTGCGAACATCTTGGCAGTCTGAAGCAGGAGCGACGGACGGCCCCGCGATATTTGACACGCCTCACTCGACTTCTGTCACCTGACCTGGTAATCTGCTGGACTTCACGATCAAGGCCCCGTCAGCGCGTCACCGTGCGCTGGGTAAAGTGTTGCAGGCCAGGCCAGCTGGAGCGAGAGCGAAAGCGTGAGCGGGCTCCCGTTGCTGTCTGGTGGCTGTCCCCAAGCCTTGTCACCGTGTCGTGTCGTTGGAACCCTGACGTCTTGCCTGGTATCAGATGCGCAACGTCTCATAGTCCACCTCCCAATCCCCTCCACCACCAACTCTCTCTCCCCTGCGCCCCTTTCCCGGACGACCTCACCGCGCAAGGCACCTGGCCGCTGCTGTGTGAAGACCTGTCTCGCCGAAGCTCCGACCGGCCATGGTCAAATCACATCTGCCCGCGCACATGGACAGCGTGCGCCAAAAGCTACGCCCCAAACATCAGCTGCTTGTTCTCAAGTGTTATCCCAGGCTCCCGCGGAACAGCACTGCAGAGGTCAACCCGAACGGCTCCGAGCTCAGCTACCTCCTGTACTATGCCAGCACGCGTCGCAGCAAACTACAGAAAGTCGGCACCTTCCTGGAGAAGAAAACGGCAAACGACGTGTACAAGGCCCAGAGTGCACGTGTCTTCGTCACTCTGCAAATCCTGACCGCATTACTGGAGAACAAAGTGGTCGGAAGCACCAATAGCTTCAGCTTGATTGCCCCATACGTGCTACGCACTCTCAGCGGACTGTTGCAAAACACGAATGATATCAGTCTGGTCGAAGCCAGTCTTCACACCTGGGAAGTCTTCTGCAAACACCAGGATCCTGCCACTCTCGCTGCAGATCACGATTACCAGGATCTTTACGAGCTGGTAGTCAGGCAGTGGTCGGAATTTGCATACAAGAGTAATACGAAGAAGATTGGAAAGGCAACAACGGCAGTGACCGTTCCAGATGCTGTTCGACTTAGAGAAGCTGGACTTGGTGCGATCAGGGCGGTGCTTGCGTCGGACGCACTGTCTTCTGAGGTTGGACGCCAATTAAGTGGCACGATCCCGGCGGTATTGAGTAACCTACGCGGCGAGAATGCCTTGTATCTGGCACATCTTCAAGGAATAAGTCAAAGAAACGAGGAAGAAGAAAAGGAGAAGGCTGTCCAGCGCAGGCAGAGCTTACACACTGTACGGACGGATGCAGGCACTGCATCTTTCGATTCAGATGCGCGCGCCGCGGAAGGAACTGTACAAGATGCGGACAAGCTTGCCGAAGAGGGTGTGGCTGTTATGGCGTTGAACTGTTTGAAGTCAATGTTCGAAACAGACGACCGTGCCCAGGTTCGACTCGCCACGACCGAGATATTGAAATACCTGGTCCGCTACCAGCTTGAGAACCGACCAGAAACCGCGCTTTCGCAGCAAGCACCAGCTGTTCTCGATTGGACCAGCTGGGCAGTGAAATTGTTCGAGATCATCACTGCGTCCACAGCTGTCCAGGACAGGTACATTCTGCTTGTCACGGCTGCAGAAACTCTCACGCACCTGCCTTTGAAAGACACAGATCTCGCGCAGCATCTGCTGCTGACGCACCTCATCGATGACATACTTCGATCAGACTTGAATCTCATTGGATTGTCGGTCATGGACGTTCTCTTGGGTCTGGTTCAACATATTCTACGCGTCCTACAACTCAGTGGCCCACCGAAGACAGCGCGCACTCCCAATTCTGGGCACTCGAGTACAGACGAAATCAAAGATCAGCAATCCGCCACTGCAGTACCGTCTGCACCTCGGGTGGAGCTTTTGACGCGCCTGAAGAACTGCATTGCAGACCTTGCGACCCACGTGTACTACACAGATCAGATCGGTGACATGGTCTCTGCCATCCTGCTGCGTCTCAAACCCAATACTTCTCCTACTGCAGAGCAAAGTCCTGCTGCTACCGCCGCCGCGATCGAGGAGCCCTTGTCGGCCGTCTCACAAAGTGCGACAAACATCAGTTCAGTCGCTCGGGAACGATCGCATTCCCTTTCCGGCGGATTCTTCACGTTTGACACGGCTCGCCAGGTTGCCCTTGAACTCGCCAGAGATGTCATGATTGTTGCAAACAGTTCGCGAACCCGAGCCTCTGGTGGCGTGGCTGAAAGCCGCAACTTGGTTCCTCTGTCAACCTGGGAAGGAACCCAGTGGCTGCTCCGCGATCCTTCGCCCAGCGTCAGACGTGCATACATCGATGCTCTCTGTACATGGCTTTCGTTGGAAACCCGTAATGTGGATGCCAGGGTTCAAGAACCTCAAGAATTGAAGAAGAGGGCCAAGAGTGCAGATCCGAATGGCACTCTTGCTCGACGCGCCCTATCAAATGCATCGCACAGGCACAGCAAAAGCAAGAAGATCCGAACCACTTTCCTGCAGCTTCTGAATTTGGCCGTCTATGAGCATGCATTGCAATATGCTGCTTCATCAGAGGCGGACATACTGCTATTGCATCTGTTGGGCACCACACTCTTGGAGAGCCTCGGCATCAATGCTGTACAAAGCAGTCTGCCCATGATTTTCGCTCTGCAAGATGAAATCCCAAGCGTTGAGTCACCAGTGGCAAAGATCAGACTCGGCAGTCTAGTTCATGGCTACCTTTGGCAGTTGTGCGAGCAATTCGACGCTGCGCCGGACATCGTGAGCAAAGAAGTGCACGGTGAAATCGTAAGAAGGCAAAAGCATGGCTTGTGGGTGGAAGCAGTCAGTGTGCCCGCGCTGCCTCTCGAGCGGATTCCTTCCCACGCCAACTCAAGCTCTTCGGTACCCGAGCTTTCGCCAGACAGTATTGCGCACCAAGACCTCAAGGCTATGGACCATCGAGATGCACTCGTCAACCGTATCTCAGACGCCTACAACACTAACTACGCGGGCGGCCCATCGAACTCTCCACCCACCAGTCCAGGTCGGAGCATATCTGTGCCTGCAATTGATCGTTCGACTTCCTACCTCTCGACCAAAACTGCAACCAAAGCCGAGTTACCGGAGAGAGCCAAGGATGCCATGCTAGCGACTTGGACAAAAGACGCCTGCCTCGCAGCTGTAGCAGCTGCAGCTCCCAAGTCAATCTCGTTGTCTGGCTCGCAGTCGGTAGCAAGAAATGGCAACCACCGCCAACTCCTTGGTACGGTCAATGCGATCTCCTCTCGCAACAGCTCGAACCCACAGATCGATGCTATTCAGGTGCCTACGCCGCAACTCAATGGTACTCCGTCCGTTCCGAATCACAGACAACAAGCCTTTGGCCTTGCATCCAAGCGCCTCGATTCGAGATCGCCCGACGGCAGACCAAGCGGAAGCACCAATGACAGGCGCAGCAGTTCCGCGGCAGGAGGAAACCGAGCCCTCCGCGTTGATGAGCTTAAACGTGTCCTTGCCAGTGGCGGTTCATCCTCGATCATGATGGCAGACAGAGCAGATCCCGGCGACGACACCGCGAGCGAAAGTCTCGTCGAGGTTGATGATACCGAATTGGGGAGTGAGAGCGAGTTCGGCCACAGCGTTGAAAGGAGGAAACTTTCAAGGAAGCCCAGCAAAACAGATCTGGCTGCGCTGTTGGAGGGTATCGGTATGGATGAGCCAGAGTCTGAAGGTCTTGGCCGGAAGACTGGCCTGGTGCGACCACCTTATTAGAGGTGCGGCGATTTGTTTTGTTTGCATTTTCTTGCGTTGCTTTTGATGTTGGTTTTTTCTTCCTTTTCCGAGCTTGCGAGCTGCATGCATCCACTGGTCTTGTTCGAAGACGGTGTTTTTCTTCTTTCTTTTGGTGATACCCAACTGTTCTGTTACAGCATGGAGTGGAGTAATAATGGACTGTAGATAGAGAAATGAGCAAAGAAGACATTGACAGCATCAAATACTGGAGTGTAGACGAGTTACACTGTTCGTCTTGGGTATGATAAGTTCCACTATCGATTGCGCGATTTATTACTTGGAGATCTCGAATGAGTTTCATCTACCAACCATTTACGACCAGGGACAAAAACAAGTTCAACGGATTGGTCGTCACCTTACGCGTACGTCTGTTCCACGAGCTCGACATTCATGGCGGAAGGGTGGGGCGGAAATGCGGCTTCGGCGGGGTCGAGGTCGTATTAGGAATACCGCCCAATGGTTTAGAACATCTTTCAAACACCGACGCCTCTACACAACCGCTTACGAGCTACCTTACCTAGACAAAGATGGCGACTCCTAAAACTTACAAAATGGTCTCCAAATTCGACTGGAAAGCCGCTGCGACCAACCCAGAGCACTTCTCGACTCTCGCCGCCAAAGACCCGGCTTTCATCGTCTACGACTCGGCTTTCGAAGATGTAATCGGGTCTGACCCATCCTTGACTCTAGTCGAAAGCCGCGAAGACAAGTTCGCCCATGAAGCTGGCGTGTATATCCAGAAGACCGACAGGAATTACTTCACTTCTAATTACCAGTCTGGGAAGACGGTGGAGATTTACTCGGTTGACAGCAAAGATCACAAGATCGTGCAGCACTCATTCCCCGACGTCAAGAATGGCAACGGCGGCTGCTGGTATAGGGATCAAATCCTCTTCTGTGGCCAGGGTGATTTGACCAATCCTTCGGCTCTTGTGCTTGTTGATCCTAGTACTTCTTCCTCAGAAACTCTGATCAACAATTTCCACGGCCGGCCTTTCAACAGTCTGAACGATGTCGTCGTCCACCACGCCAACGACGAATTGTGGTTCACTGGTAATCCCTCTCTTGTCACCAAATGACTCCAACCTCACAATCGCTAACACCATCCAGACCCAACCTACGGCTACGAACAAGCCTTCCGCCTCTCCCCCCAACTCCCCAGCCAAATCTACCGCTTCAAGCCCTCAACCGGCCAACTCTGGTGCGTCGCCGACGGCTTCGTGCAATGCAACGGCCTCTGTTTCAGCCCCGACTACAAGAAACTGTACGTGACCGACACGGGAGCCGTCCAAGCGCACGGCACGCCCGGCAACGGCAGCAACTTCTCTTTCAACCCGCGCCTCCCGAGCTCCATCTACGAGTACGATGTCGTGAACGGCGGCACGCAGCTTTCGGGACGGAAGCTTTTCGCTTTTTGTAGCAGTGGCGTGCCGGATGGGATTAAGTGCGACGAGGCGGGGAATGTGTATTCTGGGTGCGGCGATGGGATTCATGTTTGGAATCCGGAGGGGCTTTTGATTGGTAATATTTATGTTGGCAGCATGGTTGCGAATTTCAACTTCGCTCGGGGAGGTGTATGGGTGTTGGCCGAGGAGAGGCTGTTCTTTGCTACTATCAAGGCCCGTGGTGCCTTGGCCTCTGTTGAGGGTCATTGAATGGGCTTCCCGGTAAAGCCATATGAGCTTGGGTTGTCTCGCAGTCTGGGTTCAGGCTCCGTACTTGGCCTCTCTGCGGCAGGGCGAGCAATACGGATTGTGAAGCTAGAACGCGAGGTTGTGAAGAGCCGGACGGAATCTTGAGACAGTCGAGAATGGTCTCACAGAGAGTAGATCACACTGAGTCGATCAGTTACAACGTGTCATCATGAGAAGTTGACACAGACTTGATGACGTGGGAAGCTTCGAGAGTGAAATTGAAGCACATGTATCTAAACTAAACTAAATGCATTCTCTGATACTGCTCGGTGATCTTCATTCGATCGAGGGTCAGTCCTAACAATCATGCCACATTTGGAAGCCCGAAAGTGTGAGAGCCGATCCTCGAAGGCCGACCTCAAAAAGAGAACGGAAAACTGCCTCAACGGGGCCAGTTCAAGTTTAGAACTGCATCTGCAATATTTGATACCAGCGAGATGACACCGCATCCACGACGTCGGTCGGTGCAACGGTCAATGGGAATCAACAGCCTCCCTCGTAGTCCATGTCTGTGACGCTGGTCAGCATGGTTATGGCAAGCTTGGTTGTTGTGAAACCCACCATGACAAGTCGTGACGAAGTAGTGCTGTCCAGAGTGGAAGCAGGAATTGCCAGGACAGTCGAGTTTAGCGCAATCGCCGTTGTTGTGGCAGGACTTCCCGGTACAATGCTTTGGCATCCCGGGGTTGACGACGCACTTGGATTCTCGAACAATCGGGACATCGCTGCATTGGTCTTGGTCAACATGGCGCACTTCAGAAGTCACCGTGATGGCAGTAGCGAGCTGACATGTCATGGGCGATAACGCAGACGTCACAGCCCATGCCCACACACTCGGTGCCGATCGAACATCGCTTCAACTTGCAGTGTACATACCTTTCCTCGAGGGTGGCCTCCGAGTTGTCCACCTTTTTGCTGTCGGTGGCCGGGCGCAGCTGGGTAGACGGGTGGAAGATCTGACTGTGGTCCTTGACAGCGAAGCCATTGACATTGGCGAAGGTTGTGGCAAGATCCTCTCTCTCGTTGGGAGTGAGGTAAAGGCTGTTGACCATGTTGGTGAGCTGCGCGTTGGAAAGCGGAGCGTAGTCGATGACAGTGCCGTTGGCTTCGAGTAAGGTCAGTTGAAGTTGCATGGTAGCTCAAGCATCACCGAGCAGGGATCACTTACGAGCGTAAGAACGAGCGATGCCATCTTCGGCAACGTGAACGAAGCCCTCCGGATCGAGCACCATGTCCTTCACGTTTTTGACCGTGGCCTCCTCAGTCTGTACACTGTCAGTGAGTTACAAATGCTTGTTCGGGTGGCATCAGACGCACCGGAGCGGCTTTGGCATTGAGGGCACAGAGGCCAGCGACGACGACGACAGTGACCTGGGTGAGCGTTTTGGCGTGCATGTTTGTGTTGCGTTGGGGAGAGGACAGAGAGTGGTTTGAGAGTATGTGTGGGTGGCAGTGTGTTTCTGGTTGCTGATCTGGTGGAGGGCGGAGGAGATTGTTGTGAAGAGCGAGATGTCGAAGTGGAAGAAGGTGGCAAAGGTGGGTGTGAGGTGAGGTGTGCCCAGGCCTGTGCGAGATCACGAGGACGCTAGCAGGCGGCAGTCAGTCCAGGAAGGTGCTGTGCTTGTTTGACGACGAAGGAAGGAAGGCACGTTCGACCGAGGACCGGCTTGCATCGTCTTCCACTTTTCACATTATGCACTACGTACGAGATATAACAAGCAATGAAACCATCAGAAAGAGCACTCAATATCATCGCTCCATGACTCCATGCTCTATGCGATTTCTCATCTACCAGTGCCGAACATCTATCAATCGGCTTTGAAGAGCGTACGCAAACACTAGGTGTGCGAATCGCATGAGAAAGGAACGCGCTTTAGGGGGATGGAAATAAAATAGAGCAATCAGTAGGCCCGCCCACTAGACGTGCGACCGAGGGTTGTGAATGTTTGGGAGATCGCAAGCGTGTCGTTCGGGTCAACGCCCATTGTCTGTTCGCAGTTAGCATTGCTTCCAAAAGGCTTCGAGTTACAGATAAGCACTTACGTCGAGGTTGTTGAAGCCACTGAAGTAGAAACCGACAACAAAGACCAAGTACGTCAGGATCAAAGAGCTGCCCTTGAAGTAGTTGCTCTTGCCCTCGCCGACAACGTAGCCCATCAGGAACACGCCAAGAATCACAGTCACCATATCCCACTGCGGGAAGATCAGCGTGAACGCATGGTCAGCGTATTCGGCCGGATCGTCGAAGAATTGACCATAGATGGCGGTGAAGAGCACGACAGCGGGGATCTGCAACAGCATGACTTGCAATGCGTAAGAGTTGCCGATTTCCATGGAAAGCGCAATGTTGCCGTTCATGGCGAACGAGATGGCGTTCAAGAACTCCGTGGCGTTAGGAACCAGTGCGAAGACAGTAATGCCGAGGAACTTCTCATCGATGTCGACATTGCTTAGCACAGAGTCAACGGTATCCACAAGGATTTCGGCGATAATGGCGTAGGCGACTGTTGCGGTCAGAAGGATAACAGCAGACTTAGTACGCGACCAGTTGGGCGCATCATGTCCGCCAGCGGCCTGTTCATGGGCGCCGGTCGCAACGGCGGTTGCGTTGGCCATTGCCGGATCGCCAGCCACGCCCGCGACCTCACCCAGACTGGAGGTTTCTGCATTGTGTCCGCGGTGGGAATGGCCACCATGTCGCTCTCTGCTCTCGCCATCTTTCCCAGATGAGTGTCGGTAGCTGCTGCTAGCACGAGTTGCAGCCATGTGCGCTGCTTTGTGCGGCGCCTTTGTAGCGTCGCGCGTGGCAACAGCAGCGGCAGTGGCTGCCATCTCGGCTACCTGCTGAACCAGCACACGGTTGTCCTCCGCGCTAAGACCCTGGATACGAGCACCCTTAATGCTGCCAGTCTCGCCATCTGCAGACTTCGGTGGTACGAGATGAGGAGTCTGGCCGTCGTTCTTGACTGGTCCATCGTCTTCATCAATCTTCTTGCCAACCTTTGAAGCAATACCAGCCTGCTTCAGACTCTGGTTCAGAATTCTCTGGTACATCTGGCTGTCTCTGATGTTGCCTGGAGTGATAGTACCTGCTGTTGGGTTTCTGGACAAGTGATCGCGCGGGTGGTCAAGTCCGCTGACTGAGGCGGACAAACTGCCATGTCGTTCTTCGACGCGGTGCGATGCTTGTTCCATCTTCGCCTCTTTCTTCTCGTCCGGCTCGTTGTTCCAGATTACTGCGGCATGCGTGCGTAGCGTGAAGAGCAAGCCAATGATGTAGCTGAGGAAAAGCAGCACGGCCGCAAACCATGTGTACGGTCGAACAGCCTCAATATAGAACTTGGTCTGCACGGCCGGCGTCTGAGAGAAGTAGCAGCGCCTACAGTCACTGTCCGGGCCATGCCCTCTGACACGGGTGCATTGATGGCAGTTCAACTCATGCGAGCCGTAAATCTGGTAGAACAGCGTGGGTCCGAAAGCGCCGATGACCGCGAAGAGCAGCATAGTGTTCGTGGCGCTAGCACTGCGAACGTTGAATCGCTGCGTCTTGCGTTTGAGCGCACCGAAGCACATACTGAGTCCAGGTAGGAACAGTATACCAGCAAAGATCGATCCAACGATGCTGCCCTCGACGAGCTGGCCTTTACCCTGATGCAAAGCAACGCAGTAAAGGAAGACCTCGACAACTGTACTGAAGAAGGCATTGATGGTGGCGCCCACTCCCATAGAAGACTGTGCCGAGATGGAGGCCACAGCTTGGCCGATAAAGTAGGCGAGTGGAATGATTGAGAGCAGCCCAAGGATGAAGTTGAAACCTGGTGAGGTAAACCAAGTTTCGATGTGGAGTGTTTCAAATAGCAGGAAATAGTTGATAATGGTGAACGCGACGAGACCGAGCATGTTGATGAGGAAAATGTTGGTACCATCGATGGTGTACTTCCAGTACTTCGAGCCAACGGCGCGGTATGTGCACATCAAGATGCTGTGTGAGTTCGGGCCAGGTGATGATACGCGTGAGTAGTGCGAGTCCGTATGGAAGCTCAAGGCCAGAGGGTGTCGTCGCAGATGGTAGAACAGCAAAAGCGTGACTTTGCCCATCGGTATCGTGAACACCAGGAACCAACAGATCGCGCTTACAAAGAATAAGCAAGGAGTGATCAGGAAGTAGAACGACAAGAAGAAGATCACACGACCGGTATTCCATTTGCCACGACCGAACAAGCGTTTCTTGGTCTTGGTGTCGCTTCGTTGACCAGAAGAATTGCGGTCGTGGCGGCCTAGCAAGCTATCTGTCTCGTTCGGCAGATCTTCAACTTCATCGCGTCGGCGGCCGATGAGAGAACGGTTGACATCGTGTGGGCCGAAGAACAAGCGACCTTCCTCGAGGTCACCCGTCTGCCATCGTTCGTACTCTCCTATGCTCCGGCCTTCGCCTTCGTCTTCGTCCAGATATGCTTCGTCGTGTTCCAACTTGACATACTTGCCAAATGGATAGAACAGGTAGCTTGACAAGTTGATCAAGACTCGCCCGTAATCATGGCAACCCTCAGCTCCGAGCAGGCCCAAGATGTAACACAGGATGCCACCGACCACAGTGACAAGCGCCAGCCACCAACCGAAGATGACCACCCACAGCATGTTGAATATCGACAACCACCGACTCACTCGTCCTCCAGGTGCTGAGTGGATGTCGCTTTCCGCATTTCGTTGCACTGATCGATTCTTTTTGTACAATGCCGGCTTCCAGATACGAATACCGAAAGGATGTGTTTCGTTGATGGCTTCTTGTCGATCTCTAAGAGTGAAACTCTCAGCATCGCTCAAGTCTGCGTCGTCGTCATCGTCATCGTCCGATCCAGGCGTGTCGTCGTCCTCATCGTCGTCCACGAGTTGTTCCTCCTCCTCTTCGCCTTGTAAAGTATCCTCGGAGCTTGGTTCCGCGTTATCTCGAGAAATTGGTTTTCCAGGAAGAGTAGCCGTGGATTTGTCGATACCACTAGCCTGACCCTCTGCAGCCTCCTCATCACCTTCTTCGCTGTCGACTTTGGCTAGAGTCGGCGCCTGCGCCGTAGGCCTTCGTCTTAGTGTACCTTTGCTCTCCTTTCTCCTTAATGATATTCTGTCTTTGTGCAAGGTATCCCGTGTCTTTTGTCGTACGAGTTTCAAGTCATTGTCGACTTCCTCGGGCTCGTCGTCGACCGAGAATTCGGCGCCGCGGAATGGTTTGCTGGAAGACGGCGCACGCTTGACTGGGCCCGGTCGGCGAGGTGTTTGTGGAGTTACGCTTTGAGGACGCGTACTTGAAGTGCTGGGGATTGAACCTGTGATTGGAGTTAGAAGACAATTCTTGTGTACGTGAGTGAAGCGCGCATGAAGACCCACCATAGTCGACGGGTCGGGGTCTGGGTTTCCTCGCGCCGTCGCTCGACTGCTCTCTCGTTGCTTGCGGCTGATCGGCCATGTTGCCAGCGGAACTCGTCGACGTCCGCCTGGTGCCAGGGGTTGACGCGACGGTGCGGTCGTTGGCGGCGGCGGTGGGGGAGGTGTTGTTGTCGGCCATGGCTGGCGGCTGGAGGAGTCTGTGTAGTCTTGCCCTGCCTGTTGCCCAGGCCAAGCTCCACCGTGCGTGGAGCTATTCAACTATACCGACTTGTGAGAGGCGACCTATTGAGTTTAGGCCTCCGGGAGCCGTTGCACTTGCTGCACGTGCGCCTCCTTCGTCATCTGGTCTCAGAGCCTCGTGCGTGCGTGCGTGCGTGCTGATAGCCTGCGCGGATTCTTGTCAGACGACAGCCAGGAAGAGAGTAGCGCAGGGGAGAGAGAAGTGCGCTGTGTTTCGCTACGACAAGGCTACGCTGCACGTGTACGATACATATATATTCACTGGCGGTTGGGGCTACGTATGTGACTGCGTACACGACTGGAAGCCAACCAATAAATATACTACTGTAGGTCTGCACAGATACAGATAGACCGGTTGATAGCTGTGCCCAGTGACCTAGATACCAAGAGTGATCGCCTCTCGTTCCGCGCCTTCCCTGCCCCCACCCATGTCTTGATTGTTCCATGATCGGTGATGGGACAGCGAAGCTCGAGCTACTCGAATTGTTTTCGACCATAGGGTTGTGCACGAAAAATCTCACCTGCCCGTGTGCAAAATCACTGCGGCCCATTCATTGCAGCACAGTGAATGTCTGAATACATTCCGACGAAGCCTAAGTTATCTAGTACGCACTCGTTGAGCCGTCTTGTGTGAGAACGAGTCAAGGACACGCGCCTCTTGCTGACAATCCTTTTACCGCCTGCATCGATGGGTGTAACGTGATCTGCATCTACTAAAAACATGCCTTACCGAACATCACACCCGTACAGCTCCTATGGGTCACACTCGCCTCGTGACTTGAAAAAGTCCTGGCTTACTGCGACACGATTCAAACGAGACTTGGCAAGCATGCAGCGTCGCAGCTGGTGCCATGGTGCAATTCACTGCTCCGAATTGCATACAGGAAGGCGTGTAGTAGTGAACAATGCACGTTGATATCATGTGTTCGAACTCGCTATACTCGCCACCTTTGCAGCCAGTCCTGCTTTCTATTATATAGTACAGCATCATGCTCGAAACCTGCATTGTCGACAAAGCACCAAGAAAGTACTCTCTCCACTACTTCCACAGCTTCGTCAAACTCATCTCCTTGTCGTCGTGCCTGTTGAGCACCTTGGCCGTTGCGAGCTCAAAGTCCTCCTGCGTGACGTGCACTCTGCGCTCCCTGAGCGCGTACATACCAGCCTCAGTGCACACACCCTTCAACTCTGCGCCGGAGCAGCCGTTCATCTTCTCCGCGATTTTGTGCAAGTTGATTCCGCGTGTGAGGTTCATGCTCCTGCTGTGAATGCGCAGAATGTCCGCACGAGACTCGGCGGTGGGTGGTGGGAACTCGATCTTGCGGTCGATGCGGCCAGGACGGAGCAGGGCAGGGTCCAGGATGTCCAGACGGTTGGTGGCCATGATGACCTTGATGCCCTTGGTAGGCTCGAAACCATCAAGCTGGTTCAGCAGTTCCAGCATAGTGCGCTGCACCTCAGAGTCGCCGCCAGAGCTGCCCTCGACACGCGAGGAACCAATAGAGTCGATTTCGTCCATGAAGATGATTGAGGGCGCGTGGTCACGAGCCATGATGAACAGCTCGCGCACCATTCTGCTGCCCTCTCCGATGTACTTCTGCACCAATTCAGAACCGCTGACGCGGATGAATCTGCAGTCGGTGTGATGTGCCACTGCTCTTGCCAAAAGCGTCTTGCCTGTGCCGGGAGGACCGTAGAGTAGTACACCCTTGGGTTGTGCGATACCGAGCGATTCGAACAGCTCGGGGTGTTTGAGGCCAAGTTCGATGACTTCCTTGATCTGCTTGACCTGTTCGTCCAAGCCACCGATCATGTCGTATGTGCTGTCGGGTACCTTCTCAACCATCATGAGGGAGACAAGAGGGTCGACAGAGGATGGGAGGAGTGAGGAAAGCTTGTAGGAGTCGCTGAGAAGGGTGACACGCTTGCCGGCTGTGAGTTTCGAGATGTCGATGTTGTCGGCAATGTCGACGACTGGTTACAGTTAGTATCCACGTATTTTGTGCGCTCCGTGTGCAGTCTTACCATATTTGCCTTCAGGGTGAACCTTCACCAGCACCTTCTTGGTTCCCATGACCTTCACAACCTCGCCAACGTAGCTCCCTGGCTGCTGGAGCAGGCCGAGCTCCTCGCGCAGTAACCGCACTCGGCTGTTGTATTCATTGCGCTGTGCTTCCAGGCGTCGAAGAACTGCTTGGCCCTGGATGATCTCGAGCTTCATGCTCTCGATCTTGTTGTTGAAGAAGGTATCCAGCGCCATGATGGCGGTAGCGGGCGGTTTGTAATGGCGCTTCTAATTAGCTGGCGTGCGCGCAGTCGGACCCGAAGTACTTGGTGAGGCAGGTTGTAATCTGCTGAGTTGTTCCGAGGGGTTCAGCAGGTAGGTAGTTGATGGGAGTGATGTTCGGTCGCGCGTGGTGATTGCGGTCGGTGATGGCAAGCGAGGCTCAAGCGATGATGTGTTTGGCTTCCAAAGCGAGCTCGGGCCAGCCGGTGATGCTCTTCGCCTCAGGATTCACTTTCACTACACGAATGAAATTACAATACACATTACTACACATATTTGATGTTTCACGGTTCAAAATCATCACAGGCCACATTCGTCGTATTCCTGACAATTCACATACGCAGCGAAGTAGCTTTTACAATGTGCTTCAGGTACGTCGCGCAGATAATGAACACCGCTTCTTCCACACAGCATGATCTACGTGTGCTTTCAGTGGTCGTGCGTACGGACTAAGTTGTCTTATCTCTATATGTGCATTGTATACAATTTGACGCTGAAGACTAATCGATGCACCTCTGCCACCCAAGGCCAAAGGAAGGCCTAATCTTCCATTCTACAGTTCGTGCGCATGAATCTACGTACAGCTTGATCGACCGAATCTCAATGGTAGATGAAGTCATTTTCGACTCTGGCCACAAAGATAGGAGCAACGAGTTACTTGGGCGTGATGGAAAGTCAAGTGTGTATCTCAATGGCAGTCACACACCCATTCAATTCTGGAATTAGTCGATAATGCCAGGGGATTGCTTCGTGATCATGGAGATCGCTGAACGTAGACTCATGCGCAGGCTCCAGTGAAGCTATCGGAGCTTCACATCGAGCGACAATGTAGGAACACCCTCGAAGTCCTCAGGCATAACATAAGTAAAGTTCCAGACCTCGAAATCCCTAATTGTCTTAGAAGTGCCTCCCATCGCGCCGCCGAACGACAGGCTGTAGGAGGAGTTTGCATTCGTCGAGACGTCGACGTCCAACCCGACAACGCCACTCCAGTCGGCGATGGTGCGATTTTGCTTGAAGGTGCCGACGATTAGAGTGAATATCGAGCTGGAGTTGCCCAGAGGGTAGCTGAGATCGAGCTTGTTTGGTGAAACCTCGACTTGGAGAGCAGTTTCGGTGGGATAAAGCTGCAGTCTGGTTAGCTACTAATTTGCCATGTCATGCGCACAAAAATCTTACTGAAATGAAGCTGATTTCACTTCCAGTGTCCCATTGAATGACGGCAGGGTTGAAAGCCTCCTGCGACTGTGCAGGGCCGCCGAGTCCGTTCTCATCAAACGACTCGGCGCCAATGGTGAGCTTCTCGGAGAGCCAGGATGAGATGTTGCGAGGAACGTTGTCGATAGGTGGGTAGTATGTCGTTGCTGTGAATGTGTGCTCGCCAGAGAACTGGGTCAGGCCATCGAAGATATCATCCGGGATCAGTGTACGATGGAAACCTGCAAGTACAGCGAAACACGGTGCAAATGCGTAGTCAGCACTGTGCGACATGACTTGCGGCTGGGTCCCCTGTTAGCACACAGACGTTCTGGTCGTAGCAGACTTCCGGTATCATACCTTAGCGATCAATGACGAGTTCTCCTTGCCAATCAAGACCCAGAACCAGAGCGCCATCAATGAAAGATATCTTTGCATGTCGTATCCATAAGCTCTATCCCAAGGGCCGGCCATGTTCTTCATGCTCGGGTGCCAAAGCTCAGAGACAGCTTTCCTGCACGAACCAAAGAGAATATATCAGTAACGTGTCTTGCATATATATTCAAGAAGATCTTTGATAACTGACCATGTATATTCTACCATGGTAGGACCGTGCTGAGTCATGATCGAGTCCTCGGGTAGGTATTTACACCATAGAGTCAGCCCATAGAGGGATACTCCAGTATATGTACCAGAGTTGAATTCCGACAAAGTGTTGTTGCGGTCGAAGAGATCAATGATCTCTTGAGCGTACCTGCGAGAAGTGAGCAAAAGTCGACATTCGCTCTCATTGGAAGATCTCGCTTACTTTTCGCCAGATACTGTCATATTAGCTTCGTTAAGACGGCGTCCAGTCCAGCCGGACATGAAGGCACGCATGATGGCCTGCAATATGGTTAGTCTCCTGGGTCTCAATGAGTCGCCAGAAATACTCACGGGATTGCTGTAGGAGGGATAGAGGTTGTCATCATCGACTCCGCCAACTCTGTACTCGTCGCCCTTGGTCGCATTGTGCAATGACTCCAGCATAAGATCCTTCGTGGAATCGGAGAGAAGGTGTCCGTACTCCTCAAAGGCAATGATCAAGGTCGTACCAATAAACCCACGCCAGTTCGGGTCCCAGGAGTCGTATATATCCGCGGGATACACCGATGAACCAACGTATGGCTCTTCCGGGTATTTCTGGTAGTCACCGTACCTGTGTTTCATCAGACCAGTAAAAAGCATACAGATCTGGAGATCCCTACCACTGCTCCGATGGCTCCTTGAATTGAGCGCCAATGACATTCCCAATGATACTTTCTGCGTGGTCGACGTCGTCCTTCTCGTTGCGAGCGAGCAGCCCAAGAGCATACCAGACTGAGCTGCGTGTCTCATGCCGAAGCGCAGCAGTCGCACTGAGCTCGTACAAGTACGATTCTGAGCTGTCGTAAAATGTGTCCATCCAACTCATGGATTCATCCAGAAGGTGCTTGGCTTCCTTCGGCAAGCGAGAGCCATGTTGTGCTGGAACCGCAGCTACCAGGACGCTGGATGCTAGCAAGGCTAGCTTGATCATGTTTCTTGTAGAACCCATACCTCAATGCAATAGTAATATGAAAAGTATACAGCAGAGGTGTGGCTTGCTACAGACTTATAGGGCGATCACGAACATGTTGACACCTCGCCTGCAAATCAGGGCAAAACGCTATCATACCTTTAGTCTTGACTTGGCACTTACGTAGTATCGTAGCGGTGACATTGCCTGGGAAATGGCTTGCTAGCTAGTTGCTAGTGTATCCGACCAAAGATAGCAGGGTGGTATTGTTATCGAGTCGAAAGTGGAGGCCAGATGAGGAGGCGGCGGGGAGAGTCTCGGCATTTTGATGGGCCGAACTTGTCCGCCATGTTTTGCCGTCGACGTTGGTGGCTTGCTTGCTGGAAGTATCTCCTAGTATAACACCTTACACATCAATATCTTCATGTTCCATCGGTTCTTGAGCATGCTTCGATAGCAGCTCGTCGCAGAAATCTCTGATCATCATTTACCAGAACCCGGAACGGCGAACTAAGATACTCACTGATACAAGCAGCCACAGACCCGCAGTCTTCAGCTCTCTCGACATGGGTCTAGATATCCATTCGACATGGATGTGAAAGCATGCGACGAGCGCCATCAATATGGGATGTCCGTGCCTTTTGGCTCCATCTCATGATACTGATCGCAGGCGAATTCGAAGGCGTATCGCAGTTGCGGCCCCCTCACCTTCATGGTCTGGGATAGACTAAGCTTGCTCGCGGTTTGGCTTCAAATTGCCTTACCACTGAGATACTAATTATGAGGCATTGTTGTGTCTGTAGTCGCAAGCTGGCGGGTTCTAGCATAGATCTTGAAGTAGTCACACTGATCATTGAGATGCAAGTATGGAGTTTGAACCAAGACCGCGAGGCTTGCAAAGACTCGAGACCATTCAAACAACGCTGATTGGTCGGTCTTTTCGCTACCACTCTTTCAGAATATCATCCTCAGCTTTTTTCGGGGGACACGCTCGAAACGAACGTTCCATAAGTGGCAGCGAATTAGATTCTCGCAATTGCTTATTCTCGTAAGACGCCCAAATCTCCACTCATACATTCGGCTCACCTCGGTCAGGCGTGGACTCTTGTGCTATACTTCCTTATTCGCTTCTCATCCTCTTAGCAATAGCAACTCCTAGTTCCCCACACTCTGGTACACTTGGCATGCTCGTACATGTATCTTGGAGGTGTTTGTATGCGGATCAGCGCCGCAGGAGCTTCTTCCCCTCAATCAACACCTTATTTCCGTTGTGGTTGCTCATGTTTGTACGCAAACTGGACGTCACTCACGTGGCTACCATGCGGTTGCTTTGCTGCATTTAGGCCCGGCGCTCCCGTTTGTGTAGCCAAAAGCTTTTTCTCGTAGTCTCTCACACATTACAGCTTGTGCATCAGTCGATTAAACATGTCAGGTCCGGACAAGGCAGAATCGATTAGTGTTGGGAAGGACGCCAATGCAGCACATCTGGAGGATTTGAAGAAGACTATCACAGTCGACACGTTGCACAACGATGAAGCGCTCAAAGTGCTCGCAAACTACCAAGGAGAAGAGACGTGGACTGCGGACGAAGAGAAGAAGCTGACCAGAAAGATCGATCGGCGCTTGTTGAGCATTCTTTGTATCACCTATGGTCTACAATACTACGATAAAGCTATGCTATCGCAAGCTGTAAGACATGTTATCATATTCCAACCTCTGAAATGCTGACGGGTGCAGGCGCTGTTCGGTTTGAGGACCGATCTGGATCTCAATGTCGGACTCCGATATTCGATGTCTGCCGCAATATTCTATCCTGGTTTCATCTGTGGCGCATATCCTGCGATCGTTCTGGCTCAACGATATCCGATCGAGCGTGTTATTTTCGGCATCGTATTGCTATGGGGTATGTCGTTCCGCCGAAGACGCCGGGCTTCTGCATGTTCCATAAACTGACAATAATCAAGGTATCTGCCTCATGTCCACTGCGGGCTGCACTACTTACCAGGTTCGTGGATCCTGCATCTCAGATTACATGCTATGTGCGCTGACGGTATACCAGGGTCTCTATGTGCAACGATTCTTCCTTGGTGCCCTTGAAAGTGGCGTGTCGCCTGGCTGGATGCTGGTCGTTGGTGGTAGGTCATCTGTCTTTTGTGCAAAGGATTTACATCACGTAAAGGCGTTCTCTGACAAATCCACGCAGGATGGTACAAGAAACAAGAACAAGCATTCCGGATGGGAGTATGGTACAGCATGACCGTGAGTAACCTCCTCCTCTGGTGCCAATGTATCAGCACATCTGACCCATACCAACAGGGATATGTCAGCATCGTCTCTCCTCTCATCAATTATGGGTTGGGACATATCACTGGCTCACTGTCACCCTGGCGTTACATGTACCTGGTAGCAGGTAGCATCACGGTGCTCTGGGCTTTCATAATCCTCTTCTTCATGCCACCGGATCCCATTAGGGCTAAAGGGTTCAGCGACCGCGAAAGGTACATTGCGGTGGCACGTATGAGGGTCAACAACTCTGGCGTACGAAACACTCACTTCAAAGTTGAGCAACTATGGGAGCTCCTCAGGGACGTTAAGTTCTGGTTGACATTCTGGATGGCGTTAACGATGCTGGTTGCTAACGGACCTGGTGAGTACACTAAACACTGTTATATTGGATGCATACTAATCTTGCCAACAGTCTCGACCTTCACTCCGATTATCATCTCTGACCTTGGCTTCAGTGGGCTCAATTCTCTCCTTCTGGTGATGCCCGCGGGCGTGGTGATCGGAACCATCGAATTGACAGCACCATTCATTGCGATGAAATTTCCCGGTTGGCGGTCTTATCTCGTCGCCATCACCGTTTCCGGTACGCTCCTTGCTTCGCTCCTGCTTTGGCTTCTGCCTCAGAGTGCCACTGGAGGCAAGCTCTTTGCTGTCTACATACTGGCAAGCTACGGTGGCGGATACGCCGTCCTCATGAGTCTGGTGATTGCGAACTCGGCCGGCTATACAAAGAGGAGTCTGGGAAGTAGCGGCATGTTCGTCGGGTACTGTATTGGTAAGTCGATGAAGCCAGATTTGCGTCAAGTGAACACGATCTGACATAGCTCAGGAAACTTCATCGGCCCACTGGTCTTCCTTCAAGAAGAGAAACCTTTATACACTACCGGATGGATCGTTACTGTTGGTATCATGGACGCCCAGCCGCACGCTCTAATACTAAACAAGCTGTAGGTCGTAACGTCCGCCATTTGCATCGTCCTCGCACTTGTCTATCGTATCATCTGCGTACGAGAAAACAAGAAGAGAGATAGCACTGGCGTTGCAGAAGCATTTGAGAATGCCTACGATGATGACATGACTGATGTGAAAAACAAACAATTCAGGTATGATTTTGAAAAATTTGTAAAAGCTCTCGAAATGTGCTAATGGCATTCAGATACACTCTCTAGCTTTCAAAGATCTGCTATGTACTCGATCTATGCATCTGATCGTTCGTAAAAGAGGTTGCAAGATTCCTGATGTCGTAAACTACTTGCCGCCCTTGATACCCTTGAGGAACCCAGCGTAGGCAGGCTTCTTCTGGAATTTCTCATCCCAGAGGAGAGCAGCTCCCTCGCCAGGGAAAACGCCTGGGATCCAAGAATAGGCATCAGAGATACCCCAGACAGTCATGCCGATACACCTCTTGACCGCAAGGCAGCTCTTGGCGACAGCTTCGTAGGCCGCTGCCTGGGCCTTCAGCTTAGCCGGGGTAGCGGGAGTGTTCATGCGGATGTCAATCTCAGTGTAGACAACGTCAACGTTCAAAGAGGTGAAACCGCGGAGAACAGTCTCAAGTGTTGACTGGCTGGGCAGGACACCAGCGGTCGGGGTGACCTCTTGGGCAAGGTGGGCCTGGAGGCCAACACCGTCGATGTGCACACCGTAGCTCTTGATGAGCTTGACAATGCGCTGGGCTCCAAGGGTCTTGTTGCCATTGTACTCAAGGTTGTAGTCGTTGTAGAACAGCTCAGACTTAGGGCTAGCTTGTTTGGCGAACTTGAACGCCAGAGGCAAGAAGGCCTCACCAATGGTGTCGTAGAAGGGAGACGAGCGGTAGGTACCATCTTCGTTGAGGGCCTCGTTGACAACGTCCCAGCGTGTGCAGACCTCCTTGTAACGGCCAGCAAGGGTGAAAATGTGGTTCTTCATGATGGAGATCAGGGTCTTGTTGTCGAAGTTACCAGCACCAACCCAGGCTGGCAGTTGACTGTGCCAGACAAGGTTGTGGCAGTGAATCTCCTTCTTGTTCTTCTTGGCCCAGTCGCGGTAGCGGTCGGCATCGCTGAAGGTGAAGTTGTTGCGGTTGGGCTCAATGACCTCCCACTTCATGGCGTTCTCGGGTGTGAAACTGGATCGATCATCAATATCTTCAAAACTCATCAATAAATAGTGGGGCTACTAACGAGTTGAAGTCGGCACCGTTGCGAGCAATCGCTTCCTCAGTCTCGTTGCCACGGAGAGTCAGTGCAGTACCAATGAATTCCCTTCCACGGGCCTTCATGGCAGTCGCCAGGCCTTGGGCCTTGCGTTCCTCCGCCTGTGGGAGGGCGAAGGCACCGCCAGCCAAAGTGAGAGCTGTGAACACTTGTGTGAAGTGCATCTTGAAGTTGTGTTGGCGAATGTCGTTGGATGGTGAATGGCTGATCCATTGCAGCGAGTCCAAGGCCTTTTTATATCGTTTCCCTAGCGGCTATACTCTGTTAAATTGCTCAGTCGAATAGATGAAGTCCATATTTTTCCCGCTCCTTGGGTCAATGATACATGCTAGCCCCAGATTCCCCGTGTGAAACCCCGGCCGTATCAATCAACCGGCTTAGGTTCCTGGGCACCACGCGGGGCCCAGGTACAGCCGCAAGACCGCTTTGGGAGATCAAGTCTGCCCTTGTACAGCGGCTAAATGTGGTTCGAAGATCTTTCGCCGCTCGAACGGCATCAAACGGTCGACTTCTGCCACAATTGAGCTCCAGGGCAGCCGCTGACAACATCGTCGACAGTATTGAGTAGACTTTGGGTGATTAAACCTAGCAATTTGTGGCGACTAAAGTGTACGAGCGCGTGAGGCTAAATGCAGCAGTCATGTTGCCGTAGGTACGAAGAGGGGACCTGCAGCGAACGACCGACTCGGCGTCCAGGGTCAACGGTGACAGTAGTACTGTAGTGAAGAACTGCAGGTCATAGCACTGCCTCTTGTTGCCCAACGTACTCAGCCTTAACAAGGTGGACGGGATGAAACCAGCAGAGTTTACAGCGCGGTGAACAGATTGTGGATGGGAGTTCTTCGGCGTGACCCATGCCCGATGGCTCCCTTGAATGTCCTTTAGATTTGCGCATCGCCACCAAGCCGAGGTTGCAAACACCACCACCACCACCATCGGCAAAAGTGCTTGGTAAATATCTCCAGCCACATATGTTACCAGCGGTCATCTGCGGTCGCACGGCATGGAGACGTGTACCATATGCACATACGGCACGCTGTTTGTCGTCTTGAGCCGCAACGCGGGCAAATACGTGGATCTAGAACGCCATCATCTCTTGCAATAATCTAGCCGGTACACACGGCCTTTTTCGCTGCCCGTGTGTGCGTCTGTATACATGTTTCTTGAGAGCGAAAGTGTAAATACGTGAACGGCACAACCTTGATGATAGGTGATGAGCCTTGTTAAATATGCCTTAGCGAGACTCCTGTGCCAGCACTCGCCGCTATGAAAAGCGTCCATGATACAAAAGTCATCGATCCCGGTAAATCAGGATGCAATGCCCTGTGGTAGATCCTGCAGCTACTATATTGGCGCTAGATACTGAAGCGATATCCCTCAAGATCAAGTCCGAGTCCTGTAGCAAATGCTGAGAGCCCTTTCAACCGGGTGGCTTATCACAAGCATTTTGTACCACCTACGCATGGGACCACCCGGGTGGCTTAGCAATAACTACCGAGGCTAAGTAGCGATAGTCGCCACTCTTCAGCTGCCAGTGTACATCGCTGGTGAGAGGAGATCGCTCCTGATCAGGCTCATGTACACTGGCTGTTGTTGGTTCTGCGTTGGTCTCACGAGTTGGCCCAAAGGAGAAGAAGAAATTAAAGTTTAGAAGAATAGAATGTATTATGCACCAAGCCGTTGATCATCGTCAAAGATATTAAAGATAGTGAGAAGCAGAGCAGTCAGACTGATGCGCAGAAGAAAAGCCACCAATCCAGTCACCCAAGAATCATCCCAAAACACCTATCACAATGATCGATGATCCCAAACACCGAAAACCATTATCCCGCTCTGCAAATGCTGAAAGGTCGCTGGTAGTCGCACTGTGGTATTATCCCGCTTAAAGAGGGATGGCAAGGCAGTTGGCCTCGACGTTGATGAGGTTGCCCTGGAAGTTGTTAGTGAAGATCACATGATGGGGTTGCCGGATGGAATGCTTACCTTGGCATCACCAGTCTGGCAGCAAGCAGCGACGTTGGAACCGCAAGCCTGCTGGATGGGGACAGCGACTGTATAGCTTGTTAGCTTGACTCCAGAGTGTTCTCAATGGGAGTGTAGACGAACGAATGGGGACGCTGAGGCAGTTGAGGCCGATGAGGTCCTCGCCGCTGTTGCAGCAGGCGAGCTTCTGGCCGTTACCGCACTTGGCCTCGCTGCTCTGAGAGTCGATCTCGACCTTCTTGTTGTTGTCGGAGGCACCGCCCTGAGGAGCGGCGAAGGCAACAGCAGCCACGGAGGCGATGAGGAGAGACTTGAAGAAGGCCATTGTAAAGGTTTTGGGTTGGTCTGAAAGACTGGATTAAAAGGCGTTGGTGAGCGAAAGTGGTTGTTGAGAAGAGAAGTGTTTGTTGGATGATGAGAAGAAGACGATTGTGGTGGTCGAGGATGCCATACTTATAGCATATTGATCACTTCGAGGCTCTGTAGTCGGTGAGCCACCGCTGTTCCACCGACTCTACCTTGGCATGTGCTGTTGGGAGTATGCTGATCTCAATCCACAGCTAGCACTCCTGTTTCTGGTGGCTTGAATTTGGTATGTCTCAGGTCGTGGAGATGAGGTCTCAGGGCGTACGAGCGTCCTTAGTGTGGGGCGGTGAGTGCTAATAGCAGTCCCTTGTAGCTCTCCCTACTGCTTGAACGCATTCAGACCCGACTCACGTGCATATCCCAGGGTCACGATGTGCTCAAAGGCACGCCAGGCCATACGTGAGCCACTCACCCGGTACAGCAGGGTAGACTAGGCCGCGCTTAACTCAGTGTTCATGCCACGGCGTGATCTCTTCCTGCCTCCCCTGTGTCCAGGATAGAAGCCCTGTTATGCGCGGTCACCACGACATGGGCTGGCCATTAGTTGCTCTCGAGCCATGTCTGCCGCGGAGGATCTGGTTGCCATCATGACACGAGGATGCAGCGGTGTAACGGCCGTCCTCCAGCGCGAGCCTAAGATCAAGGTGGATTCCAGGCTGGACGCGACAGAGGATCTTAACGTCTGTCAATTAAGACTCCCACCGCTGGAAGCACGCGTCCGGTGTTAAGCGTTGAGATATTCCGAGCCAGTGTGGAGACAGGCGGGTAGACCAGGCGTTTGTTTTGAGCCTTCTGAGACGTTACAATGGAGGGGCGTGAACGCCTATCTTCAATTGTTGTTTGTTCGGCCTCATTCTGAAGTTGGAGTTTGCATCAATTCAAGTTTAGTGGCACTATTCCACCCATCACTCTCTGTCCCTTTGCACATGTGCGCTGTGCGCCAATATCGCCTCCTGACTGGAAGTGTCCATTTGTGTCCGAGATCTCGCGGTTCGTGATCCACTGCAATGCTTCCCTCCTTGAGGGATCAGCTCCGCCTTGGCGTCTCCAACGGTGCGGGCCTTGCGGATCATAAAGAAAGTGCCGAACCACGCCTGTGTGTTGACTCCCGTCCTATTCCTGGAAGAAAATCAATATCCGTCAAGCACGACAATGCGCGGAACATCCGGTGTTGTCTCTTACTCATCGATGGGTCGACGGATGCTCTGATTAACGTTACCACGTCAAGAGAGCAAGTATCTGCTCCGTACCGCCATTCTTGCTAGTGCACAGGCTCGATAGTCTAGGTGGCGGCTCAGCCCTTCCGTGTCGGCGCATATAATGCTGGGATGAAATAACAGAGCAAAGGAGACCCCGGACCTTCCACCGCGGGGGACAGTACTCATGCGAGTATGCGACCACCTCAAATTCGACTTGGCAGGGACGCTCACCAAAAGGTGGTCTCATCAGTACTGTCACCCGCGGTGCTTCGGTCGATAGAAAGCGCGAAAGCTTCCACTTGGCGCGTCTCGAAGCCGTTGCATTGTCTCACCGAGGACTGTGTACTTCTACCTTCCATATCTGCCCACCGCTAGATGTGCGTCGGACGCGATGGTCCTACAGACCAATGAGAACCTAGCCGCCGCAACATTGCTTGAGCCACTACCTCCGTAAGGTTTCCATTGTCCTGTTTGGGTCTGATCACCCTGACTTCAATTGGGTGTGGATTCACGAGTGAGCACTTCAACGACTTGTTGTCTTATGAGTCTTTCGGAAGGTGCGAAGTTTTAGCATCTCTGCACTGCATCACTCTCATCAAAGCTGCTAATCTTCGCACATGCCACAATGATTGTCCATAATGTGTAGCCTGAAACCAAACATCCGGATTGAAATCATCGAAAGTCGTGTTGGCTATTGGTGGCCGATGGACTTACCATCCAAAGACGCAGACCACTTAGCTTGCTACATGTAATCTCATCGGTGCATATGGCATACATGTAGCTAATCTGACAACGAGTGATGCTATTAAGTGCTCTGCACGCTACATGTATGTCAACCCAGCCTCCAGTCGTGAGTCCCAATATCTTCATAAACCCAACCCTAACCCGAGCCACATCTTGGGCAAACTTGTATGCACACCAGGGCATGAGTGGGAAGATGTTTAGTGCCTTTGAAAGAAGAACGATCTACCGCTATCGTATGTTACTAATATCACGATTCAAAATGCTGCTCTCCGCATGTTGTGAAGCGAGTGAGCTGCGACTTCCCCGCTCAGTGATACATGGACTTGTAGCTGTACACATGTAGCTTCCCTCTCTACACTTACATCATTCAAAGATCAACAACATTATCAAGGTTATCAAGTGATTGTCCTACCAGACTATAGAACGGATCACAAAAGCTCTAGTAAGAACATATTGTTGCAAAATATCTGGAATCAACCGAACGATGGCGAACCGTCTGTCGAACCGCACAGCTATCGTAACGGGCTCATCAGGCTCGCTCGGGCAAGCGATTGCTCTCGCCTTAGCCTCAGAGGGCGCCAACATCTGCTGCGTCGATCTCTTCGCCTCAACTCGCAACCAGGTAAACGCAAAGACGGGCAAAGCAGACGATTACCAAAACCGCTCGACCGACGCCAAAACCACCCTATCACTTCTTCACGACAAGTACGGAGCCGAGCGAGCAATCTTCGTCAAGGCAGACGTCACATCTCCCGCAGAATGGCAAGATGCGATCACGGCTTGCGTCAAGCAGTTCGGCAGATTAGACATTCTGTGCAACAACGCTGGCATCTCGGTGGAGTCGACGCGTGAGCGTCCGTTGCCTGTTCACGAAACGAGCGAAGATGACTGGGACCGCACACTAGCGATCAACTCAAAATCGGTATTCCTTGGCTGCAAGTACGCGATCTCACAGATGCTCACACAGGACCCGTTGCCCGGCGCGAGAGACCGAGGTTGTATAGTCAACACTTCGTCCGTGCAAGCGCTTGTGGCATACTTCAACACTCCCGCCTATTGTGCCTCGAAAGGTGCTGTGAGCATGCTGAGTAAGCAGGTGGCAGTGGACTATGCTAAGGAGAAGATCAGATGGTAAGTTGTAAGCGTATGTGCTGATCACCGTGAGTCTGTATTAATTTACGACCAGCAACTCAATTTGTCCAGGGTTTCTTCAGACCACTATGACGCAGAACCTGCAAGGAGACCCCGCAGCGAGAAAGGAGATTGACCGCGCACACCCTCTAGGCGGCATGGGAGTGGTCGATGACGTGGCGAGAAGTGTAGTATTCCTTGCATCCGAGGATGCAAATTGGATCACAGGTGTGGACCTGCCAGTAGACGGTGGATATACTGCGATGTGAGCCTCTCAGGAGATCGACGGCCTTTCAAATGAACGAATGGAAGGTGAAGGGAGTGTGCAGAATTCTGGATATTACATTATGCAGCTGGAAAAAGAGCTTATGAGTACCGCTACAAGCCAGCCCTCGCTTCAATCCCTCGCATGCATAGAAAAGAAAGTCATTTCCGCTCAATCGCTATCGTTATGCATGAAGTGGGTATCCCATTATTGAAACATCAGTGTGAACGCCTTTTCAACCAAATTTCCCATCGTTAGCCATGGCCATACGTGGGACGTAGATGCCTTGCAAGAATAGCCTTGAGGCTAAGTATGCTGGCGATTCGTAATGTGGTGCGCTCCATCTTAGATGAAGAGCATGCCGGCCACGGCAGCGGCAAGCCCACCCATGGCGACGGGGAGCTGGTTGGTGCCGGCAGCATTGTTGGTCTGCTCAGCAGGGGGGGCCTCAGTAGTGGTGGCGGAGGTGGCAGTTGCCGCGTCGGCCTCGCTGCTGGAAGAGCCAGACTCGCCGCTGGCCGATGAGCTCGGAGCCTCGGTGGTCGAAGCACCCGCAGACTCAGAGTCGGTCGGAGAAGGGGTCTCAGTGGCGGAGTCAGTCGGGCTGGTGGTCTCGCCACCGGTCGGGTTGGCGCTAGCCTCGCTGCTCAAGGAAGACTGGACAGAGCTGACGTAGCTGGAGATGGCGGAGGAGTCGGTGATGGAAGACGGGACCGGAACGGGGACGGCGGCGGTGCCAGAAGTTTGAGCAGGGTTGGCGGTGCTCTCGCCAGAGCTCGGGGCCTCGCTGGCCGGGGTACTGGCGGCCGGGACGGTGGTTTCCTCGGTGGTGGTAGAAACGCCGCCGTAGGAAGACGGGTTGGCAGACGGGGAGCCCGGGGAGACGGGAGCAGGGGAGGTAGCTGCAGAGGTCTGTGAGTTTTCCACGTCCGTAGGATTTGATGAAGCGACGGAAGAATCTGAAGGTGCGGCCGTGGGTGATGAGGGTTCATTCGTGGATCCAACGCCCGTCAAGCCATAGCTCGAGAAGAGCTCGGGGACGAAAGTGAGTGACGGGAGTGAGGAATCGGTGGCTTGTGCAGAGGTGTACGCGGCAATAACGCTGGCATATGCAGAGGATAGGACGGAGAGGGCATTGGTGGTCCCTGGCCCATTGCTGGGTTCTTGACGGGCAGCAATAGGAGGACACATACCAGCACCACAGTAAGTCTCAGTGACAGTGACGGTGACTGTGAGTTTGTTAGAGATGAGTTATTTTGAGTTTGGGGGGTGAGTTGATCGTACCAGTCTGACCAGCAACGCTCGCGACGAGCGCGGCGACGCCGAAGATGGCGAAGGAGCGCATGTTGACGATGCTGTTGAGTGAGATGGAGTTGTGATGCGGTGTGGATGCGGTGGTGAGAATGGGCGGATGGATGTTTGGGAGTGAGTGAGCAATAAGTGGATGCGGTGGTAAGGAAGAAAGTGGGTATGTTTTGGGATGTTTTGGAGTCGCGTGCGAAAGAGTCGTAGTGGGCTGGGAAACCAAAAAGTTTAAATGTTTCGACGAGGTGCTGGGCAGGAAAGAGCGATGGACGCGCATGACGCTCGGGCCACCTACCCGCCACTCACCTTGTTTCGTTTGCGCTGCATTCACCTCAATCAAGGCTTGTGGCGTGGCCGCACACCACTTTGCGTGTCACTGCATTGCGATGATACCTGCAGCGAATGCTGCGCGACGTACGTGCGTGCCGTGCGAACGAAACCTGTTCCTATCAAACGCCAAAGACACCCCTGCCGCCATCCCACATCCTGCCCCAAACGAGCGCATGCGGAGGCTCGTGTGCGCTGCCGCCAGGGATGAGACATGAAGACGACCTTGTTTGTTCCCCGGGCTACGATGTCCGCGACCGTCGACCCATCAGAGCGAACATTGCACGAGACCCTGGGCTCTGGAGAAGCGCGGTTGCAAGTGAGGTTGGGAGAATTGGAAGAAGGTGGTTGGAGACTGACGTTGGCCTGCAGCTAGGGCTTAGCGCAGAATCCTTCTTCGCGTGCCGCCAAGGTAGGAACGGTATCTAGATCTATCAAGCAAGGAACCAGGCACATCTTCTACGCGAGCAAGCATTGATTCGACAGTGCGGCGTTATTCGCTATCACGATAGATTGATGCGTGTACTAAAGACCAAGGCACATAAGTTAACAAAGCAGCAAGCCCGCTGTCACCTACGCAACAGCCACCACGGGCTGGCTTTCTCGTCACGGACAGTGTCGCATGTGCGACCCCTGGTCCAACTCGTCCAACGGATACCAACATTCTCGAGTGCACGGCTCGTGCGCAAGGAAGTAACGCTGCACCAAAACCAAGCGAGGGTTTGATATGATGTTGAAGTATGCCCGCGGACCTGAGTCGTGGATTTGTGCGTTGCCCAACTACGGTCTGGCCATCTTGCATTGATTGTGCCTGTTAATGCACGTACAGAGTGCAGGTTGTTTGAAAGCAATCTACGGCAAACCTCGTCTTCCACAAGGCTTGCGCCTACATGATGCATACGCAAACGCGCGTTCAATCACAAAGCGTCCACGACAAACCCCGCGGATCGTCCATGTAGGTGAGATTGACTGCAAGTACTTGAAGACACTCGATGGTTCACAACGCCAATGTGTCTGTTCGAATGTTGTATGTCAGCACTTCCAGCTTCCTGAGGTTGTTGCGAGTTTTGCACAAGAGTCTTGAGTGGTTGTGGTGCTGGTCGCGAATAGCTAATGTTCTCAGGCACAGTGCCTCAAAGCTGCACCTGGCCGTTGGGAATCCCCGTGAGCAATGCAAGCATTTACTAAGCTCTCTTCTGGTAGTACAGACTCTAGACGGATGTATTCACGAGACAGATGATCACATCGTGCAGTGCCACGTGTAAGCTTTGGACGAGCGGGAAGATGTTCACTGAATGTTACATTATACACTGGCTCTCTATACCAAACGCCACAGCCGATCTCGTGCAGCCGATCCCATTCCCGTGTCCAGGATACAAGGTAGTGCCTTTGAGCCAACACTGGCATCACATGTCTCAGGAACCGCACCATATAGAAGTTGTATCTGTCAGACTGAAGAAATGTTAGCGAATATTCTGCAAAACATCTTCGAGTACATGTTGTGTGTTGTGGTATTGTCAGACAGCAGTTGGACTATAATATTGATCGACATAGTTTGTTCCGATCAGGTCTGTGTTTATTATATGCTTCATCACGTAAAAGGGCAGGGGAGGGTAGAGGATTAGTGTTAGCTTACCAAGTGAGTCTGGGCCAGTGCTGCGTGCTCGCTTCACTTGAGCATGCACAGCAGTACTGGCAGTTGTTTGTGAGTGAGAACGAAAGCAAGTTCAACTTGTCGCAAAACTTCCATTTGTAGCTCGTGAAAGCCCCCGTGATTTAGCCGCGCCCTCCTCCGTCACCTCTTGCCTCGAAAGTCCGCGCTCACGACCATAGCGCGATTCATGGCGTAACCGCAGCACCATATCTTACCTTCCACCTCCACAACATCGAAGCGCACATGGAGAACCTCAGTCTCCATGATGCCGGCCCACCAGGTCAGCCTGGTCCGCAGCAAATGGGCCCGCCACAACAGCAGCAAACACTAGGCATGCCGCCTCCAGTACCACAACTGCCGCCGCAGATGTTTACGACGGCCGCGCAATTGCTCGATTTGACGGACAGTGAGTATAAGGATGGACGAGATCTGGAAGGGCAACAAGCGCTGACATGAGCCGCTAAAAGAAAAGCTCATGGTTGCTTTGAGAGATGGGCGCAAGCTGATCGGTGTGTTGAGGAGCTGGGATCAATTTGGTATGGCAAACGCAAGGGATATACACATAATGGATGCAAGGCTGATGCAGCGGCGTTATAGGCAACTTAGTGCTTCAGGATACTGTTGAGAGGCTGTTTGTGCAGAAACTCTACGCCGACATTGAGCGTGGCCTCTTCCTCGTGAGAGGTGAGAACGTCTCGCTACTTGGAGAAATTGTAGGTTCGAGCACACCCATGGGAAGAGAAATCTTGACTGACCAATCCCAGGATTTGGATAAGGACGACTACGTGCCTAAGCCCTTCGAGCAGGCGTCGGTCGAGCAGGTCTTCGCGTTGAAGAAGGCCGAGGATGCGAAGAGGAAGAAGGCGGACAAGTCGAAGCAGAAGAAGCTTGCTGCTTTTGGCTTTGAAGGTGAACACCACGGAGAGGCTATTCTGTGAGAAACGATATCCGTACGACCAATACCACGAGTGAGGAGGGCGAAGGGAGGCAAGAAGCCAGGAGTACAGGAAGGAGAAGCGGCTTTTGAACAAGTATTTACAGATGTTCCATACGTCTTGAACATGCGGACGTGTTCTTGCAAACCTACCTTATCCACCATGTCCTTCCTGCTTAGGCCTTTTGGATTTGCGTGCTTGCTGTGAATGTGGTGGTAACACTTTACTGGTGATTATCACGAGACGAGACTGCCTGTTTAATTTGCCTATGCAGCTTTCAAACCCAAGTTTTCAGGAAAACATATCGACTAGCCAGCACATAGATGGAGCGGCAAACTTCGATGCACATGACCTTCACCTGGGAGCACATGAGCAATGCACATCACTGGCATAGCTCCAAATGCGGGTGGCGGCCCGAGCCGACTTGGGGCCCTAGATCTATTTACCATTCACTAACGTCTGACACTCCCCTCCAAATTACTTCGACATCGAATGACCTCTGCCAAAAACAGACACAAAGCTGTCTCATTGCTCTTGTCGCTTGATAACATCGAGTCGACATATCAATACTAACAAATCCTCTGCAGTTAACGCGATATTTGACCACAGGCGTGAGTGGAAGTGAAGCGCCCGTGTGAAAAGCCCGAGGGCGGATTCTCGCGTCGCGCCTTCCTTCTTGAGCTACATCAAGCTCGCTCGCACTTGCGTTGTTGTCGTTGCTCGCCTGCGCCAACAAGAAACTATTTGCTTGTGTCACGTTTCTCTCCGTTTGCATTTCGACAGCATCCACGGTCGCCCATACTTCGGTGCACCGGACCTTGGACTTCTCCGACCTTGCGGAACTATCTTCTCGGAGCTTGGAGTGCCTTTCACTGGAACTGACAGTCCTAGTACGGTTGGTGTCACCGCATTCTTGGACCGAGTTGGCCATATGTCTTGAACAACAGCCACGGAGCGACAACAAACAAACATCATCATCACAAAAGCAACGCTGACAGCTCGTTGCGTCACTGAGCCACTGGAAGCAGCAGACTCAGCAGACAAACATTGCTTTTCAAAACTTTTCACAAGCGTGGCTGGAAATTACCAGACGCGGACTTCTCTACGCTCGAACACTACCAGATCTGTCTTCTCGTCTCGACAATGCGTCACCGCACTTCACACTCGCCTGCTGACGCAGCCAGCAACAATGATGACAACATCCGCGTCGCCTACACTCGCATGACCGACAGTGGCGATGACAACAAAGGCTCACCTACAGAGTCCAAGAAACTTGAACTCGCGCAGCCAGAGGCCGACAAGTACGACGGCAAAGGCAAAGCTCCTGCTCAACTACCTGAGCAGGAGACGGACATGATGGACGTTGATCAGATCGAGTCCGATCTCGATGATGATAATGTCACGGAGTACTCCTTCAAGTCCGAGGACTACCCGCATGACAGTGAGCTGGAGGACCTCGACGATGATGACGCTCGCTCGCACATCAGTCTATCCGACGATGAGCCCGAAGTTCCCTCGGTCGTTGGGCATGTCGACTGGAAGGAATTGACTCGTGATCAGCGCGTAGAGTACGAACGCATGTTCGGCTTAGTTCATCATCAACCGCTCAATGGCTCCTGGACCCTCACAGAGAATTACCACCGCCTTGTTGATGAGCAGTGCTTGACCTACCTCGACGCATTCAAGCCGGAGGAATGGGTTCTCCCGCGTCACGATACGGAGTATATACTCAACAAGCTGTTGGAGCGTATCCGTATGCGTAAGGCTCATACGAAGGTCTACGGCCCTCCAGCTCACAACAGTACTTCTCGATCACATCAACTTTCGCACCGTCACTCGCAGGCACCACTCCCACCTCCAGGCCATCATATGTCTGGCAATCAGATGCTGCGCTCTCAGCCATATGCGCAGCCCATGGGAGAGCCACCAAGCGTCAGACTCGGCCAGCCACTGCGTCAGCCAATGGCTTTTGCTCAATCACAGCAGTACCAGAACGGTGGCCTCCCCGCGGGTCCGCACCCCGGCCAGTATCCCATGCCAGGCCAGATGCCTCCGCAGCCGATCCCGCCACTGAGGTCAAACATGGCTCCACCTGCAAAGCCCCCGCGCAAGTTGAAGATCAACGTCGCAGACCGCGGCCACAGAGACCAAGCCCTTCAAGTTCCACTTCCGCTCAAGGCTCCTACACCACCATATCCCCTGCGCGAAAGACCAGATCAACGTAAGACTGTTGGCAAAGCCGGCCGCGGTAAGACTCGTCGTCAGGCTGAAGCCGATGAATTTCCCTGGAATCGCCAGTTTGACTTCGACGTGGCAAAGGAAGCTTTGCAGTCCAAAGATAGTTGGGACCTTTCAGTGTATGATCAGGCTATGCTTGACGAAATGGAACGCACCCGTGTGCGTAACAAGCCTGTAGTGGAGGTGTTGGAAGATGAGATCACCGCAAAGCAAAGTAAGTCAATCTCATGTCGTCAGCAAGAACAGGTAGACTAACAAATATACAGAGGTGGCTCGCAAGAAAAAGAACCCTCCAGCGAAGGCCGAGGTCAGTTCGGAAGAAGAGGGCGAAGGCGAAGCAGACGCCGAGCATGAAGATCAGAATGTCGCCCGCCGCACTAAGGGAGGCCGAAAGAAGAGTCGCAGTGCTGGAGAAAACGGCGGTGACCCATATCATTCGGGCAACTTTGCCTTCGCTAGCCCGGAAGATCAACAGCTTGCCTCTACTATGGGCATGCGCACCGTTGACGAATTGATTGATGCTGGTTTGGCCGACAAGATCTCTCTAGATGAGCTTCTCCGCATCAAGATCTGCTGGAGTCCTGGCAAGAAAGGCAACTCTCAGGACCTCGAGCAAGCCAAGTTCTCCGTGAAAGATACCGTCACTACCCGCAAGATGCTCGAGAAAACGCGCATACTCACACACCGCGCTGGTGAGTGCATCATCGACTTCTGTCCAGACCTGCTCTGGCGAGACATCCTCCTGCGTATTCTCAGCGAGGCAGGATTCAGCAACAAAGACATTCGTGACCGCTTCTGCCTCAACGGTTCCTTCTCTGACAGAGCGACCGTCGCCAAGCGTCTCAGCGCCGCTCTCGGCAAGGATACTAACCCGCCTCGTGGCGAAGGGAAGAAGGCTGCTCTCGACTGGTGCGAGACCAACAGAGATGACTTCGATAACTATCAGGCGTACTTCGGCAAGCGCCCGCCGGCACGCCGCACCGCACAGGGACGAAAGAACTCGAAGCTTCTTCACGGCAAACTTGATGAGAGCGAGGAAAACTCGTCGCCGTTCAAGACGGACGACAAGGGCGGAGGTAGTAGCAAGAAGCTGTCCAGGATGGCGCTTGACGGTGCCGCTGATGAGGAACCCAGCGCTGCCGAAGAGTCTGACGGTGACGACCAGGAGGACGCAGTCTCTCTGCAGGACTCCGACGAGCTCGACGCCATGTCTGACTGAAGCTGCTGTTGGTGGAGATGATCACCGGGAATGAGCAGTTGGAGCGATGATGGAATTGTGTGTGTAATAATCGGGCCTTGGTGCGAGTTACTGATTGAGGAAATCCGTAACCATCGCAGGACGGAAGATTGGCGTTCTGTTCTTTGCTTTTGTTGTTTTCGTGCGAACTGGCCATCATTGATGCTACTCACCACATGAACACTCTTGGTAGTAGTATGATAGTTGGCATGCATGTACGAATAGGTACGATACCCCAGGCGTAATACTAAATCACATCGCCTCACCCCACTCTTCAATGTGCACACTTTCTGTTTGAAATTTAGACGCCTGATCCATGATTCCTTACTGTGACTTGGACACATGTGCAGCCACAGCTTTTCGAACGAGGGATGTACTTGCCACAGGGACCTGGAATCATTCTTGCCCGCGGGTGAAAACCACTAATCCACGCTCGATCGTCGCTCTTTCGACTCGCACGAAGTTCTTGTATGTTTCCTTTCGTATGCCCCGGATGCTTCTTCTGCCTCTCAACAAACAACTTACAGCACTGAGCATATTCGACTATCACTTTCTCGAGTATTGATAGACAAGATCGCTACATCATTCGCATTCTCCGGACAATCCTTACAGTTTGACATTGGTATCGCCATCAGCTGCAGAGTTCCTCAACGATCAAGGGAAGAGAGCACAAGTGCAGGATCCAGATTACTCTCCAACTACGAAAATGGCTTCCTCCGAAAACGATGAACCAAGCCCCAGCAAGGAAACCAGAAGTATCGCTCGACCTTACGAACGGCAATGCTCGCCACCAGAAGAAGTTGCGCCGCAGCCGTTGGTACCGATTCCTAACCAAGAAACCGACATTGTAGCCTGCAATGCACCGCCAGAGGGCTTCGTCCTCCTCCCGCCGCCAGGACACGAGCCCACACCCTCGAACACGACAACTGTCAACCAAGAAACCACTCTTGTTCCCTGGACAGAGTCGCGGAAACCTCTTGATGGCCACCTCGCGCCGCCCTCTTCCCTACCACCATGGAGATACGCATCCCCTCGTGAGCAAAACCCAGCCGCCCGCCTGCCCACAGCCATGGAGCATCGCGCTCACACGCCCTTACCACAATTCGCCAACGCGAGAAAACCAGACGCTACTCCCATGCTCACAGAATACAAGCAACACGGCATAACAACATACTCCTCCGAATCGACCGAGGAAATCGGCCTCGATGTCAACGATCGGGATGACCGAGACGTCTTGAGGTACACGGACAAAGTACCCATGGCCGGCAAATACCTACAGACAGCAGAATACAGGGAGGCCATGAGAGCGGAAGAAGACATGCTCGAAGAGTACAGCGAGCATGACGTCCTGGATGCCAAAAACGCTGAAGAGATTCGGAAACAGCCTCCACGCGTGCCGGGGCGATAGGCTGCTCGGTTCGCAGAAGCGATGTCTGTGGCGACTGCGTCGCGGAATGGAGATGTCATCTGGGATGCGAAAGGCTCCGAAGTTGTGGGTTTCAAGGCCGCTCATGGGTTGACGACGTATTGGAAGGGACAGCCGCTGAAACGCAAAGCGCAAAGCGAGCAGGGAGACGAGCGGCCGGCGAAGAAGCAGAAGCAAAAGCAGAAGAAGCAGCACAGGAGGTTCACGGAGCCTGTCGCGGAGCCTTGCGAGTACAATGAGGGCGTGCAGAACTATTTGGAGGCGTTGGAGGTGGAAAAAAACAAGGCTTTGTCGAAGTCGGTTCGTCCAGAGCCTGAAGCCATGGACGCAGACATCGACATGGAGCCAATGCACTCGCCGAAACCAAAACCGCAATTTCTCGAGCTCTCCGCCAACGCCGCCGCAGCTCTCGCCTCCACGAGCAGCATGCTCTCCAACCGCTCCGGCGCCGCAACACCACCACACAGCTCCCAGCCCATACTCAGCAACAAGCTCCTCCTACCACCTCCCACCACTCTCTCCCCAAAACAGCTCGCCGACAGACTCCTCATGCCGCCACCACCACGTCCAATCCCCCTCTATCGCCCACCTCCAACCCCAACCATGAGCAAGATCAAAATCCTCGCCTGGAAAATCGACCCCTCCCACCGCTGCCTCTCCTACCTCGTCTTCTCGCCCCTCAATCCCGCCGCGCCGCCACTTTAGCTAAGCGCCAGCGCGCGCAACGCCGCGACGCAGAGCATCGAATGGGATGTCGCGATCGAAGCCTTCTGGCAAGCGAGCGACGACGAAGAAGCGTTCTTCGGGCTCGTCTACCACCGCGATCCGCGCCCTAAGCCGACGTACATCCCGTGCGTCTGGGGGTGCGAGTTGGAAGAGAATCGCACGTTTTCGTTTTGGGTTTCTGATCATCGTGATATTGGGGCGGAGGAGCCTTGGAAGCCGAGGTTTGTGAATGGGGAGGATTTGGGAATGGAGTGGGAGGCGGCGTTGACGAGATTTTGGAGGGAGAGGAAGAGGGTGGAGGAGATGAAGAGAGTGGCTGAGATGTTGATGAGCAGAGGGTTTGGGAAGTTGGCGTGGTTGGAGAAGCAGGATGCTTCGGGACGGGAGTGGAATAAGGATGGTAAGGAGAAGGATGATGATGATGAGGACGAAGATTGGTATTATTTGGGCGAATCATCCGAAGAAGAAGAAGACGACGAAGAGTCTGGTGGAAAGCGAAGAGATAGTGGCGGAGGCAAGTAGCTTGGATGTTCCAGTATATCGCAAGAGGATCGTAGTGATTAAAGGAAAATCATCGCTGTTTCCGAAATAAGTGATTATCTGAGTTTGTCAGCGTGATGGAAATATATGTACAGGTAAGTTCGTGTTGTGACATCGCAGCAAGAAAATAGAGGATGGACCACTGGAAAGAAACGGACTCAGCAAGGCGAAAAGAAAAACTGGACATTCAGCACTTCTTTGCTGGTCCCTTGACGATTCCAATGCTCGCTTTAAACAAAATAACCCACCCAATGACCGAAATATCAGGTATGTCGCTTATCTTTTCTACACCGATCGATCTCATCTATCAGTGCGAAGCGTCTTGCAGCTTTTAGTTCCTTTTGACACCACTCCTCTCCAGCGCCTCCAGCAACTCCGGCCTTCCAGCCAGACTCTCCTTGGCTTTTTTGTAGCTCATCCAACTCCTGATCCGTTTATGGCTTTCGGGCCAAACGTCCTCCTCCTTGTCGACAAGCCCATCGAAGAATTTATACGCAGCCTTGGGCGCATGCTCGCCGTACTTTTTAATCTGTGACTCGCTGCGCATTTCCGCGATTGTTCCCAGGTCCCGCTCGATAGTCACGTGGATACCGGCTTCTTCCCAGGCTTCGCGAGTTGCGGCTTCGACCTCGCTTTCGTCGGCTTCCCAGCCGCCTTTGGGTAGCACCCAGCCTTTGCGCGAAGAGGATTGGATTAGGAGGACTTGGGTGCGGTCTGAGGAGAGAGGGACGATGCCGGCGACGAGACGTTCGCCTTTGGGACCGTATCTGGAGGCGCATTGTTAGGACGGTCTGATCGCGTGGTTGTCGTTCGATCGCCGACTTACCTCTGGTTGTCTCTGCCAACACGGGCGTGCATGGAACGCTCACGCGCAGGAGTCGGCGGTTCTTGCGCCATGGTGGGCGAGAGGGTTGATTAAGCGGAAGAGAAAGTAAATAGGTGTAATTGATTAACAAACAAGAGATCGTCTCGTCGTTAATTGCTGCAGCACGAAGCAGTAAATGCAGTGGCAGTCAAAGCAGTAGCGTATCCGAAAACCCTAGGACGTAACAAGACCGTGCAGTCGTAAATCGTGGGCACGTGGGCAGATTGCCAGCAGGGTGTTGTGTTGTCGGAAGGGAGAGTGACGGAGCGGTTGGAAGGCCTCAGTCCCGCGCGAGACGGGGCTGAAGACGATCGTGGGATCGGAGGCGGCGGAGGATGGCCCTGGGAGAGTGGTGCAGCATGGCGGGAGAGAGGGAGGGAAGAGAGGAAGATGAGGCGTCGGCGGCGAGGGAGAGAGGGTGGTGTGTGTGTAGCCCGGCGGTGGGTGGGCATTCAAAACGCGCGCCGTGTCTGGGCCTCGCCTCTCCCTCCCGTCCTCTCTCAACCTACCTTATTGTTACCTGGCTGGCTACCTGACCCTGCCTGGCCTTGCCTTGCCTTGCCTTGCCTGCCTGCCTGGCTACCAAGGGTACGTTCATTGCTTTGGCTCCAGCGCTAGACAATGGCCTGTCCACGGCGTCAAATCCGCAGCGCAGCCGGGGCGGGCGAGGTGTGTGGGCTGAGGCGGAGCCAATTTTCGACCTGGAGAAAGGAAAGAGCATGGGCGTTGTCGCAGCAGCGGTGCAGCGTGGGGCATCTGAATCCTGCTGCTGCTGCTGCTGCCCCTGCTGCCCCTGCTGCTGCATGGAAATGGAGGGGCACGAAAATGGCACGTCCATTCTTAGCGAGCCTTCTTCTGCATCTTCACCCCTTTCAAGGGTCGCTAAATCAATATTTGATTAGAATTGGCTAGACTTGATGGCCCCGTGGTGAGCCACCGCCGCTTCCACCCCAATCCCGCGCCGCACACTTGCAATCAACGTCATCCTCAGCGTGGGATGTGAATCGTGAAGCCTCCAGCTGCCTGTCCTGTCCTCAACTGTAAACGGCTGAAGACGCACCAAACTACCACTCAAACTTTTTTGCTGCTTGCTACTTTGGGATTCTTTGCTCTATTGCGGTCTTAGGCTGTATTGCTAGTCTACTGTTGCCCAACCCTCCTCCCTACCTATATTCCTGTCCAGCGAAAACGCCCACTGCTCTAGACTCTCACCCACGACAGCTCCCACTGCTCAGCGATCATCACCATGCAGGCTACGAGCAGCGTGGGCACGCCCTTCTCTCTCATGACGCCTATAGGTACGCAGTCCATACCCAATCGCACATCAAGTCTGGAGCACGTGCTCACCTTCCTTGCCCACGTACCCGGCTCAACCCACTTCACATTACACGTTGAAATTGGCATCGCTTGGGCATCGTGCTTCCCACCGGCATTTGCGTCCATTACCGAACCAGATTCGAATGAAATTGGGCATTCGCGCAGCTGCTGACACATTATCCGCTCTGCATAGGCTATCAAAGTGGCGATTGTGGTTACTGCAAAGCAGAAGACTCAGGTCGGCGAACTCCCGATTCCCGTGCGTTGATCTCGTGACGCTGCCCGATGTAAATTGTCTTTCGATGTTGCTGCTCAAACGCATTGAACATACGATGGGGCACATATCCTTGGACCGATCGTTTATTCTGCGCTACTGTTGCATCGAATGGCTATATCATCATCGTCTGACATTTCGAAGGTGCCTCTTACTATGCGTTGTCAAAGAAGCTCACGCCTGAGCATTATCAGATGCTCATGGACCGTGGCTGGAGGAGGTGAGTAACACGCTCTTGTCTGATCGTTCAGATATCACCGCGCCGAGATTTAGTAATCTTCTGTCAAGTGCAATACCTAACGATTTGTACAGATCAGGCACTCTCTGCTATCTTCCAGACGCCTCGCGATCATGTTGTCCACATTATACGATAAGGTGAGCGAAGTCGATATAACCATCGTGATCATCTTGCCGCTGACACCACAGACTCCCCGCTTCTGATTTCCAGGCTAGTCGCGATCAAAGACAGACATTATATCGATGGAATCGATTCGTCCTCGGCGACAGGTACATCAAACAAGCAAGTCTGAAACGCCCAAAGGGGAAAGGGTGAGTTGTTATATGGATCACGACTCCAAGTCAATACTGTACTTACTTTCCAACAGTGAGAAGAAGCGTAACACCAACACCTTCGACTTCACCGCTACCGTGCACGAAAGCGAAGAGTCCAAAGTCCTGTCAGACGTCGATCCTGCACCCGATCACCTCTTCACCGTCAACCTTGAACCCGACACTTTCACTGAAGAAAAGTACGACCTTTTCCACGACTATCAACAGCATGTTCACCACGAAGGTCCCTCAGAAATCTCCCGTGCCGGCTTCAAGCGCTTCCTCTGCTCCTCGCCACTCGAGCGAAGAACAGAATCTTCCGGTAAGAAATTAGGAAGTTATCACCACTGCTATCGCCTCGACGGACGCCTCATCGCCATGGCTGTTCTGGATCTTCTTCCACACGCTGTTAGCGGTGTGTACTTCCTCTACCATCAAGATTTCGAGAAATGGAGTCTGGGCAAGTTGAGTGCGCTGCGAGAGACTGCGCTTGCGCTGGAAGGCGGTTACGAATACTACTACATGGGTTACTACATCCACAGCTGCCTAAAGATGAGGTATAAGGGAACATACAAGCCGCAGCATGTACTGGATTTCGAGAGCTTCGAGTGGAGTCCTCTCGATGAGGAGATGTGTCGACTCATGGACGAGAGGAAGTGGGTCAGCATGAGCCGCGAGCGAGACGCTGGAGCAAGCCAAAAAGCGACAGCTATCACGAGCGAAAACACGACCGACAAAGAAGCTTCCGATCCCACCGCGACGACCAAGCCCACCGAAACCTCCATCTACCCAACGCCCTCCCACCCGATCCCCGTCGATGCAGCAAACTCCAACCTGTCCCTGCTCGAGCTCGGCATGCCTGGCGTGTTATCCCTCACACAGCTGCAACAGCATATCGATCTGGACGATGTGATGATCTCACTTGGTCGGGGTGGGATTCATCGCACGCCTGACATTGTCAGCTGGAACGATGGCTCGGAGACGGATGCTTCGAGTATCAAGGGCGTGATCGCTGAGTTTGCGGCGTGTCTTGGTCCGGAGCTTGTCGAGGGCGTGGTGGTGGATTTTGGGCGGTGAGGTGTGAACATCTGCAGAGCATATAGATACAAATATATACAGTATCAAGCAGCCTTCGCCTTGCCAATCCGGCTGACCTCAAGGTAGTACGCCACCCATATGATAACCACTTGCTGTGAAGCGAAAAATCCCCAAGTCAGCAAAACACTCCCTGTCATATACAGCTCCATTCACTTACAGCAACAAAAATCTCCCTCTGCGTCATGCCCTTCATCTCGAACTCCGGATCGAACCAGTGCGTGCCCGGGTAGAAAATCGCACTGATCCCAGCCGAGCAGTACATGCTCCCTATCAGCGCCGCGCTCAACACGCTGTCTCTCGCTTCCCTGGCAGTGAGGCTGGAGAAAGCGGGGCGGAAAGCGTAGTAGGTTGATGCGAGAGCGAGGAGCACGCCGAGGGACATAGTTTGGCCATTGTGAAATTTGGCGTGCGGTGGCCAGCGCGGGTTGTGAATGTGGGTTTTATTCCAGTCGGCGATGAAGGAGCCGGCTGTGTAGGAGAGGTTGCTTAGGAAGAAGAGGGCTCGGCCTGGGGTGAGTGTGGATGGCATTTTTTGGTTTTTATTTTGGTGGTGGTGGTGAGTTTGGAATAGGGTTGTGATTGTGATGGTAATGAGGAGGGTTTGGAGTCTAGATGACTAGGACTGATAATTGTGATTGAGTGATAGCTATCATAGGAAGACTACAACAGTGGCTACGTGTATTTATTGTCGAAGTTGCATCTCAATAATGTCCGTCCTTCGATGTCATCTTGATGTCTCGCATGTCAGCTCGGAAGTCCGTCACCTGCATGACGCAAGCTTGAGCTCGGGCGGTGCTTGCTTGCTGGAGCTCCTCCTCATGACCCGAAACCTGAGGACAACAACCACTGCCTACTGTTATACTTCTGCCTACAGGATTACCATATACCTCTATGCACTGTTGTCACCATCAAAGGCTGCTATAAAGTGTCCATCTGCTGAGCCGTAGCTCGCACAAACTCGCACGACAACTCCGCCGTCTGACTGTCGCAATCTGCCCGCGCCACCGCTTCCAGATCACTTATCGACTCCTCGCGCACCTGACCTGACTGCATCAAAGCGCCCCGCTCGCCTCATATCTAGGCACGTACCTGTGTACGGTCTGCTACGAGCAAGCAATACCTGGGCCTGCATCGAGTTCCACCTCTACCGTGTTCTTGCGACCGCCTACGACTTCCCTGCTCAACTCAAAGGCTGAGGCGCTCGCAAACCATCGTGATTACATAAGGCCTACTTCCGTGAACCTGACTCTGCGCCCTCGAGACACAACTCAAACACCCAGCTGCTCGGTCATACGCGCGCGACAACAGTGCTCTCAAGCCAACACAGGGGCAGGCCCTATCACTTTGCAAGATGGGCCTCGCCTACAACGTCTACTTGAACGCCAAGCGCATCTACGGCTGCAAGAACTGCAAGACTCACCTGGCCGACCACGACGAGATCATCAGCCGTGTAAGTCACGCTAAACACTCGAGCCCTCCATGTCCACTGTAACCATACGCTAACACTGTTCGACCGCAGAACTTCCGTGGCCAGCATGGCAAGGCCTTCCTCTTCAACAGCGTGGTCAACACCCAAGCCTCGGAGCCCAGCGATCGCAACATGACTACCGGCCGACACACCGTGAGAGACATTGCTTGCCGGCAGTGCAAAGAGGTGGTCGGGTGGAAGTACGACAAGGCCTACGAGAGCACGGAGAAGTACAAGGAGGGGAAGTTCATCCTCGAGCAAGAGCTCCTGTGCAATGTCACCTGATTGCAGGAGATGAGAGCAGGAAACTCGCTCGTTGAATTCGAGAGCATGGCTGCCTCAAAGAGCGTTTATCACGAATAATGAAATTGGATAGTGACAGAAGCATGTCCTGGTGTCCGGCGTTGTTTTGGAATAGGGCTCTGGATTTCCAGGCGTTTGTGAGCCTGACTCTGTGGCAAAAGAGCCTATAGTCGCTTGGGAGGATCATTAGAAATTCAGTATGACAGGAGTGGTCAACATTCAATAATGGGCTTCTCAAGCTGGCGAGGTCTGCTCGATTTACAAGGATCCTATGGAGTACCATCATGATAAGAGAGACCAGGCCCCTTGGACGCCTGACCCGAGAGTAGAAATGCCCAAGTCCGCTTGTCGGAGTCCGTTCCTGGCGCTGGGTAGCTTTTAGCCTGGAAGCGTTCGAACTTTGAGCGTGCATTGTGAGAGGAACGATGCCGATCGATGACCAGCAGCTGCCAAGGTGTGGTCAAGTGTGCGGACGTTATTGCGTGCAGGACGTAGTATGAGATTTGATCGGCGGGTAGTGTATCCTGTAGTCTATCCGTCGCGCTGGTCTGCTCTTCCGGCGTCAAAGGTAAATACAATTGTCATTGGGTGCTTTTGTGGCTATGTTGTGGCGGTTTTCCGAGGAGTCCTAAAAGTAAGACACTGAGCTTCACGCTGCAATCAGGGTCCTCGTCGTGAAGAGCAGCCTGTGGAACGGGTGTCTCAGATAGAAGGTGGCTATGGCCCGCTATATGCCATTGCCGTGTACCAACTAATTGAGGCCATATTGTAGCTGAAAATACTGGGCGAGACACGCAAACGCCGCCAGCCAACATGTGGAGCTGCCAAACCAATCCTCTGGGCTTTGGTTTTCGATTGCGATTTGCTCGGGGAGAAGGCAAGCAGACTTAAGCTTCAATCACGGACCCTCTGCAAATCTTTGCTCACACCACGACCATGCAAGCGCGCGAGCAAGAGCCAGCCACGAACCTCGTCCGATTGCCTTTGCTGGTAACCGCACGTCATCCCCTGTTCCTGGATCACTGGCCAACCCAGCGCTAATTGGCTGAAAATGCTCCTCTAGCCTTGCGAATCTGGCCCGAAACGCGGATGGACCGCGAGCCGGGTAATCCAAACTCTGCATCCCTGGCCGACTGCATCGATTCGACCGGATCGTTGGGTTAAGGATTAGCTCGCGCGTCGCTTCGACACAGTGTTGGCTCTACCACTGCTGATCCCTTCTTTTCTGTTCCTGGCGTACGATGGCGTGGCCTGCGCAAGCCCATCTCTTCATGACTCTTGGGCGAGATGGCCTCAATACTCGGAGATCCTTAGCGCTCTGCTGCTGTGGAGGACAGGGCAAACTATATCCCACCGATGATAGATATGTATGTTAGACCCTGCCTCGTTCTTCACGTTTCGTATCTTCACCCCGGACTCTTCAGCGTCTGGAGCGTCACACTACTGCCTCTATATTCTGTTCTTTTGGGAGATTGAAGCACTTTGCAACTGCATTGGTCTCCAATCGCCTTCACGATGTCTTCTGTTTCGTCGATAAGCAGCGAGAGGCCGAGGCTCTCGCCTCACGAGTCCATCGAGGCTTACACAACAAGCACTGCGAGGGGACCGCACAATGTCCGCCATGCTCATTACATGGGGTTGAGCGGTTCCGCGCTGCGTACTGCCATCGGTCTTGCAGCAGGTCTATCCTTCCTCGCATTTGGTTATGGTCAAGGTATGTCCGCCGATTGATGCACGTCGTGGATTGAAACAACTAGCTCACTGTTGAACTAGGTGACATCGGTGGAGTCATGCTTTTGCACGATTGGCGCGTAACCTTCCCAAGTATCGACGCCATGTCGCATCCCAACATCCAGACTGTCACTCTGACGGGCACTGTCATTGCTTCATGGAACCTTGGATGTTTGGCCGGTGCGGTGCTTACATTCTTCCTGTGCCACGTACTCGGCAGGAAAGGGTGTATCATCGCTGGCCTCAGCATTGAGATGGTCGGAAAGATCATTCAGTGCTCTTCATTCACGCTTGGCCAGTACATTGCAGGTCGTGTAATCGCTGGTGTCGGCAACGGGTAAGAAAGCAGCCTATCGTTTGCAGAAACGCCAATACTGACTTTCACAGTTTCATCGCGTCCACGATTCCCGCGTGGCAAGCAGAGTGCCTCAAGACCCAGCGTAGGGGTACCCTCCTCCTTGTGAGCTTTGGCGGCTGCATTGCTCTCGGACTTACGCTGTCCTACTGGCTTTCGTTCGCAATGTCCTTTGCAGAAACGTCGTCTGTCTCCTGGCGCTTCCCCATCGCCTTCTCCGTGGCGATCATAATGCCTGCCCTCCTCATGATCTCTTTCTTGCCCGAGTCACCACGTTACTTGCTCCTTTGTGGCAAGGAGCAGGAGGCCCTCAACGTTCTTTCGGCTTTGGAAGAGTTGCCATCTGACCATGAAGACGTCCGACGTGAGGTTCTTCTCATCAAGAACACTGTTTTGAAACTTGCCGGCGGCAGCTCCATCTCATCTATGTTCACCATGGGCAAAGAACGAAACCTCCACCGTGTCATCCTTGCTGGTAAGTCATGCATCGTTCCGTACGCTCATTCTCGGCATGGACTGACAGTATTCTAGCCCTGCTGCAGCTCATGCAACAGTTCACTGGAATCAACCTCTTCATTCAATTCTTAGGATCTATGTTTGGGCAGCAGCTTGGGTACCCGGATCGAATCGCCTTGGTCTTGGCGGCTACCTGCGCTACTTGGTTCCTTGTCACGTCCATCATCTCTGTCGTGGGTATTGACCAATACTTTGGTCGACGCACTTTGACGATCTTTGGTGCTAGTGGCATGTGCGGTTGCATGATCGTCCTCTGCGGCATGTCGTACCTCTCTACGCAAGCCTCGCACCATGCCATGTCCGCCTTCCTTTACCTCTACGTGGCTTTCTTCTCCATTGGTTGGCAGGGTATGGGTTGGCTCTGGGCTGTTGAGCTCGTCCCGCTCAGCATTCGTGGACCCGCAAACGCTCTGGTAAGTCTCGATACTCATTAGACTTCTATGCCCGTGAGCTATGCTGACAATATACACAGTCAACTGCCGTCAACTGGCTCGCCAACTTCTGCGTCGTCATCACATGCCCAGTCATGTTCACCAACATCATGTACAAGACATACGCCACCTACGCCGTCATCAACTTCGCCATTATCCCGACGATCTACTTCCTTTACCCTGAAACTGGTTCCCGCAGTCTCGAGGAGATCGACTTGCTCTTTGAGAACGCAACCGTCCAGGGCAAGGCTTGGTTCTCTGTTGTCAAGCTTGCCAAAGAGGAGCCCAGATGGTTCGATGCCACCGGCGAGAAGACGACAGCGTACTCGAGCACCGGTTTCACGAACTCGACAGAGCCTTACTCTGAGCAGAACGTGCGCCCAACGAAGACCCTTGGACCGCTCAATGGCCCTTCCGATGATGGAAGCAACTAGGCTACTCGTCCCTGCTCTTTCTGTCGAGAGAGGTCACGATGATACTTCAAGGAGGAGGTCTTTTAAATTCCGGATATTGCCGGCTGAATTGTCAGCCGCAATCTCTTTTTCTTTTGTCGCGCCTGGAAAAAGTCCTTTGACTTGTTGTCTGGCTTTGCCTGTCTTTCGCTAAACACCAACTTGGATCTCAGTATGTCAGATATAATAGTGTTTTCACACACAATACAGCTTTAGTCTTGCGCACCATTTCCATGTATGATCCTGCTGTGCTTCCAGTGTTTAACCACCATGGCGGATCTGATGATATCTCTTCCTAGGAGTACGTTTCCAAACGCTGCCGAAGGATGGTTTGAGCGTCGTTGATATTCAAATGTACACTCACATAAAAGCAGCATAGTCTGTGCTGGCCAGCATGTACTCACCGTTCATGGAGTGCGAAAGGCTTAGTAAGCCTCGCCCGGAGGATCATGCTGTGCGACTCAAGCTTTCTCAGCCTCAAAGAGCTGTGCGGGTCTCCGCATCCTGAACTGTCCGCATCTCACACATTTTTGGGTGCGAGCGCTCTTATTACCGATGCATACTTAATGCACTGTGTTGGTGACGCAGTGAGATGTAGGGTACATGGTCACGCCACGCTGGATTGCGCGTTCATATGTGTTGGGTGTTTGGCCGCTTTTTTTTCCCTTTGCCTTGTTCTCACACACCTAGTCTTCCAGCGTCTTAATTTCAGCTTCTTGAACTGATCAAAACCATCATAGCAAGCCTATCGCCTGTAGGATTAGAAGACTAGTTCCTCTTGGAGCGCTTGCGATGCGCAGTCTTCGCTAATTGGACATATAATGACATACCGGTCCTCCTTTGCTCATCGTAGCGTTGCATGCTTATTTACATACATATGCCTCGTCCTGGCTCTGGACAGCCTAGACCCAAAAGCTCACGGCACTTATTTCGCATCTCCCAACACCAAAATCTACCCGCAAACCTATGTCTTCGCCCTCAATGTCGTCCCGGAAACTGGCGACATCTTCTTCCACATGTCGGCTTACGCATCGATCCAGTCCAACATCTCCGCTTTCAGCTGGATGGGTGTCGGGTTTGGCTCTCGGATGCAAGACACTTTCATGCTCATCGCTTATCCTAGCGGCAACGGCACAGGCCTGACTATCAGTCCGCGCATCGCAAGAGGCCACTCCGAACCAGTCTTCCAGCCAGATGTCGTGATGGAGAAGATCTTCTCGGACGATTATGCGCCTGCTGCGAATCAGGTCGCACATGGGATCATGATTGCACACGGAGTCTGTCGGAATTGCACATCATGGACAAGAGGCGCTTTGAATCTTGAGAATACCAGACAGCCATTCATTTACGCCTTGGGTGCCGATCCGGGCAAAGGCAGCGCTCTAACGTCTGATGACATGGACGCTGGACTAAGGCGGCACTCATTCTATGGACATTTCGAAGGCGATATGACGTACGCAGTGTCAACAAAGGAACATGGTCGAGTGCCACCACCAAACGACCCCGGTGGAGGAGCTTCAGGGGTGGCGGACACCAACTTCGCTTACGCATTCAGCACGAAAGCATTCGACACTCATGACGACTCAGAGTGGGCGCCGGTGTTACATGGAGTGATTATGAGCCTGGCTTTCATCCTCATATTTCCCTCTGGTGCTCTTCTTATGCGTCTTCTCCGAAGGAAGGGTGTTCTGTTCCACGCTGGCGTGCAGATGTTCGGTCTTCTCCTCGTAATAATCGGACTCGGTACAGGCGTTTACGTCAGCAGGCAATACAATCGTTCACGGAGCTTCGCTACAGGACATCAAGCTCTGGGGCTCTTCATCTTCGCTGCTTTGTTCGTGCAAACTGGTTTGGGACTGCTACAGCACAGGATTTTCCGCAGGACGAAGCAGGAGACGATGTTCGGCATTGTGCATCGCTTCCTAGGGCCGCTGGCTATCGTTCTAGCACTGGTGAACGGAGGTCTCGGACTTGATCTGGCAGGTATGTTGATCTCATCTTGCCCGCTGTGCGTGAAGCTGTGGCTGACTCTTAGTAGGCGATTCACACTATACCGTTGCGTACGGCGTTGTCGTTGCGGTGATCGGAGTATTGTTCCTTGCCATACTGGGTTTGAACAGATACTATCAGAGACCTAAGAGGTATAGACCTGAGCAGGAGTGGCATGGGAGAAAGCCAAGTGAGGATGCTCGGAGAGCATTCTTAACGATGGATACGCCGGTGTCCGCGTACGAGATGACATGGATGGCGAAGGATGAAGTCGTGAAATGAACATTGAAAACACCTTTTGTAGAGCGTGGCTCATCTATGATGATAGAATTGGATTATAGCGTATCCAGGACAAGGCTGGAGTTTTCGATCATTTGCGTTGTGTTCGAGATATTGGGACCGAGGTGCGAAAACTTATATACACAGCTGGCACTATAATTTTTGGTGTGTACCTCATATGTATATCAACATCATAATCACTATACAAGCAAACAAGATTTTGCCGAAGGCCTCGTTAGGCAGTCTTAACTTTTTTTACCACAACAGTTTTGAGGCGCTCGAGGCGGTATCACTATCATCGAGAGAACGTATTCAAACTTGAGGCTCTACTCCTCACGGCTCTTCTTTTGTGCGCACTGTTCTGCCGAGGCAAACTCAACATCGATCATGATTCAAACCACTCGTTGCATGTAGACTTGAGCGGTAACAATTTATTCCGTATACAATCATATTTTGCGTCCCTGATCATTGGAACAAGACTTCGAAAAAACCTATAACCGACGTCTTCGCATCACATCCCATTACAATGGTGCTCTGGAAATCGCCCCATCCGGACTTAGAAAGTATCTAGATTTATCACCAAAGAACATTGACATAAGACTAACAGTAAACGAGTTCCGACCGATTTAACGACATGGCAGTGGGCATTCGAGAATCCTTCGACTTCACCGGTGGCGAATCCATCGCTTGCGAAGTCTTCAGGTGCATACATCGATGCTTCGGACCCTTCTTCCCGCCTGTCGTTCTATGAGGTGAAAGAAGTTGCAACCCATCTGAGCAATGCTCTTGTGCGATCATACGGCCTTAAACCGGGAGATACAGTGTCTCTATTCGCAGGCAACAGTATCTACTACCCCGTAGCGATTTGGGCTGCTCTACGAGTTGGTGGACGAGTCAATGGCGCCAGCCCTGCTTACGGGGCCGAAGAGATGGTGCATGCGATGGAGACTGCTAATAGCAGCATCGTATTTACGCTTACATCGTGCTTGGATATCGCCACGCAAGCAGCCAAAGTTGTAGGATTGGGGAAGGATCGGATCGTCCTGCTCGAAGGGTCCGTTGAAGGCACGCGGAATCTCGAGGATTTGATTGGTGAAGGCAAGCGGTTGGATGAGGCCCCAGTATGGACGATACCAACTGGTTCGAGCAACAAAGATATCTGCGGGTTTGTGATTTTGTCGTTGTTGTAACGTTACCAGCTGACCAGATTGTAGTGAGTGGGACCTTCGACCTACCCCAAGGCGGCTCTTACTGACGTTTTTCTGATCAGCCTACCTTAACTTTTCATCCGGTACCACAGGGTAAGTCCAGGGAAGGCATACCCTGATTGACATGATTATGGCGCTGACACGATCCTCTGTGCACAGTCTTCCAAAGGCAGTCATGCTCAGGTAGGAACAATTTGCCTCTCAAGTGTACCCAGCCTAATTTGCGGCAGCTACCACAATATCATCGCCCAGTGCCATCAATTGCGCCAACTCCAAGTCTGGTCTCCGGGAGATAGATACCGCATCCTTGCAGTGATGCCGCTGTTCCACATCACAGGACTGGTCAGATTTATAACTTACCCACTTCTGATGGACGGAGATTGCATCATGATGAAGAAATTCGACTTCGAGGATATGTTGAAGGCTATAATCCAGCACAAAATTGAGGAGCTAATCCTTGTACCGCCCATACTCATTCGACTGGTCAAAGATCCAGCGGCACAGCGATATCTACCCGACTTGCAACGGACGGTGAAGAGATGGAGCTCTGGAAGTGCACCAACCAGCCCGGAGATCATATCGCTTCTGCAACAAAACTTTCCCGAGACTGGCTTTAGACAGGGCTACGGTGCCACGGAGTCTACGGCATGCATCTCAGCACACCCTCCGTCGCACTACGACTACAAGTATGCCACGACTGGTGGTATGCTCGTTGCCAACACAGTCGCCAAAGTCATTTCATTGGACGATCCAACACGTATGTTGGGGCCGAATGAGACTGGAGAAATCTGTGCTCGCGGACCACAGATTGCTATGGGATATTTGAACAACGACAACGCCACAGCCGAGACATTCCAGAATGGATTCTTCCACACCGGCGATGTTGGACACATCGATGACGAGGGTCTTCTTCATATCGAGGACAGGATCAAGGAAATGATCAAAGTGAAAGGGCAACAGGTTGCGCCTGCGGAGCTTGAGGATCTCCTACTCGGTAATGAATCTGTTGAAGACGTGGCAGTGCTGGGGATTCCAGATGACTACAGCGGAGAGAGGCCGAAAGCAGTCGTTGTTCTCAAAGGTCACGTGAGCCCAAGTGAGAGTCTCGCGAGAGAACTGATGGCCTTTGTCAAGGAGAAAAAAGTGCGCTACAAGTGGCTTGTTGAGTTGGAGTTCCAGGACAGTATACCGAAGAGTCCAACCGGCAAGCTCCTAAGGTAAGTTCGACACAGTTTTGACCAAACTGTCGCATACTGGTACTGACGCGTGGACAGGCGTGTGTTGAAGTCTGCCGAGAAAGAAACCGGAAGACAAAAAGGAGTCTTTGTTCGGGAGCATCGAGCCAGCAAACTGTAGGAGCATATAGAGCAGATAGAGTAAGAGTTACAAAGGCCTGGAACGGGTAGCTATCTTCAACCGTGGGCCGCATTCGCGAATAGTGTGCCACTGCTAGGAGCAATGCCGTAGTCAGCAAAGCATGTACGACCGGCCGCATTCTGGCCGCTTGTGTGGCGCACGGCACCTAGAACCGACAGTACCGCATTTCTTGAGCTGCATACGCGTTGCCACTGCTCCTCCAGGAATAACACACACTCGTCGATGTGTCAAGTATATCTGAAACGAGTATTTTGGGTCATTCTTCAAGATCGGCGGCAAAAGAGGTTCGGCTCGCGCCGCGACAAGCCAATCAGCGGCCACGCACGCAAACAAGGCGCGTATTCTCTTACCAACAACCTCACTCTGCTCAACATCAGTGTCGCGTGTAACAAAACATCTTCTGCAGGCCTCATCGCCAATATCTACACCCTGGTCGATTGGGCTTTGGCGCTACTACTGTGCAACAGTGACCTCGGTCCAGAACATCAACAGCCGCTACAATACTGACTGGTACAATACCCGTCGCCAATAGGCTTTCGCAGACATGCTTCGAGATCCATTACGACTATTTCGCGCTTCACTGGTACAAGGATGGCATGCCAGGCTCCTGGGTAGCTGGTTGGCAAGTATACTTTCATTGCAAATTTCTCGATACTTGCCCAGGGTTTCAACAGTGACCGTAGCAACGATATAGGCCTTCTATTCGCAGCCAGCGCTTCCCATCCTCGCACGCTGACCAGCATTCAACATATCCGTGGCCCACTTGCCCCACAATGTTATTCACTGAATAATCCTTTATCACTTCGGCTGTCCACGACTCAACAATGGAAATTTAGGTCCTATTGTTCGAATCTCTTTGTCAGTTTCTTATTGTTCCACGCGCTGGCGCATTACATTCGTTTTTGTAACCATCTTTGAGCGGGTCTCATTGCTCGTCATTTAACGCACTCACGACCTCACGATTCCCTACTTTCGAAAAGAGTTCATCCATCACGGACAGGAATCTTCACCTGTTTACTGTTCACAAATACCTTAAAACCTTGCTGGCTCAAGGCTTTACAACGCACTTCCTCTTTCCAACACACAACATCCGAAAACCCACCGCAACCATGTCTTTCATGTCTTCCAGCATGATGACCATCCTCAAGGTCGCCATTTGCGGTCTTGCCCTCTCACAGTCTGTCTCTGCGCACACTTGGGTCGAGCAGATGCAAGTCATTGGAACCAATGGTTCCTACATCGGCGACTATGGCTACCCACGCGGCTACGTTGCGCGCACTGACCCTGGCTTCACTGGCTTCTCCAACAAGTGGCAACTCCCAAGTCCCGACACGGACACTGGCCGCACACGCATCACAGACTCCATGCTCCTCTGCCATCCCTCGCAGCGAACAGCAAGCTACTCCTCAGAGTACCCGCAGCTTTCGGTCGCACCTGGCTCCTATGTCGCTCTGAAGTATCTTGAGAATGGCCATGTCACTCAGCCCTTCATTCCTGCTGGTAAGCCTGCAGGTAGTGGCACAGTCTTCATTTTTGGCACATATGAGCCCAGCGCAACCGAGACCCTCGTCGATGTTCTCTCGTGGACGAAAGATGGCAAGGGTGGCAATGGAAAAGGTTGGCTCATGGCAGCTCAGAACTACGACGATGGCAGATGCCACCAACTCAATCAGGCACCAATCTCGATCAACAGACAGATGACCGACGGCAACCATCCGCCTGGCCAACCGACTGTGCAACTGGAACAGGTCTGTGAGGCTAACTTGCTCATCCCATCCGACAGTAAGATCGGCCAGACGCTCACGACCTATTTCGTGTGGGATTGGAGCACCGGTATGCAGACAGAGGGCGCAATGTGCGGCAAGGACGAGTATTACACCACCTGTAGCGATTTCAAGATCGTTGACGGCGGAGATGACTTGTCCAAACTCGCTGCTGTACCCGCTGTCCACAGCCTTGTTCAACAGGATCCTCAGACCAACGCCGTGAGCGACTACCTGTCTCGGACCGCAGACAACCCCACGCCAACGATCATCACGACGCAGGATTGTAGCTTCACTTCTGCCACGAGCAGTCCGATTCCAGCATCGCTGACCGAGCATACCTCTCTGCCTGCCGGGTTCAGCACTTCGATCGCCAGACCGCCGATGCCAAAATATCGCGTCGGTGGTAGCCCAGCCGGTGGTAGTGCCCAGCCTACCCAGCCTGAGCAGCCCACACAGTCAACCCAGCCTGCGCAATCAGCACAGCCCACGCAACCGGCACAGACCACAGTCCCTACCAGCGAATCCACGAGAACGACTGCAGTGGCATCGTCTGCCGATGGCCAGGGTCAGGCCAACGCTACCCCAACTGTGACAGTCACCGCCTCGCCCTCCATCCAATTCATCACAATCACCATCCCTGCATCAGACACTGCGCCAGCTACTGCGGTTGTCAGCAGCGACGGCATCATTGGCACGATTGGCAAGCGTGATGCCTATGTGCGGGCTCATGGGCGCCTACGCCACAATGTGCGCGCATGAGGATGACTCCTCGCACGCACACGAGTGTGCATTGAGTGGAATGTAAACATAGAAATACAGCGGACAAATTGAATTGATTTTAAGAAAGCAAACACAACCCCCAATTCGTGAAGCACTCGTATGAAACTCGCACTAACAAATTTAAGCCTGAGCTGAGACGATCGACAATGTGAGGGTTACTGTGGTAGTAGCATGCGATCAGATTAAGTCGATATGCGGGTGGGCTGAGTACTAGCAATTTGATGTGGGTGCAAAATAATACCAAAAAACAAGGGGTGTGAAGATTCACACCTCACTCACTCCTGATCAGATCGTACAGTTCTTGCGCTCAAGTTTGTGTACGGACTCTCAATTAGTAACAGCAAGATTATCGAGTTCCTAAGGCAGATAGTACTTATACTCTAAATTTTTGAGATATAGAGGCGACGTGGATAGTATCTCAACGGCTAACATGCTCCTAACTCGCCTAAAGCCTATGGTAATAGCGTAGAGGGATACCGATGGAGCGCTGGTGCTTGAGTTGTACACGAACTTGGGCGTGATTGCTGTACCTCATTCCGTTATTGAAGACATGGGGGCTTTCCAATCTGCCAGACATCAACCATCCAGTCGAAAGGGATTACAAGAAAACGTGCAGTATTGAAAGATTGCCCCAATTCATATTTCATTCAAATTATGATTCATTCGATGGCTACAAGTCTGGTACTTGAGTTTTCGTAATCGTGCAATCGTATCATCATCTCCATCCAAGAGTTATCGCCGTGAGGCAGTACCTCCAATCCCTCCCCGATGTCCTCGACATAGCAATGCCCTTTGTCTATCATCTAATTCTAATCCCGCCGTAGTCTTCTCAATCCAAGAAACACTGACTCACGACGTCGTGCCGGAACATGCTCTCTGACCACCAGTGCCACAGCTTTCGCACCCAGGACATTCCTCCTCTAACGCCAGCAGACTTCCCGGTCCGCTCTTGAAAGCGCAACCAATCGCAAAGGCCAGCGTAATAGAGAACTTCAACCAAAGCCACGGGCTGTGTCGGCCCAGACCCATCAGCTGGTGGGTACCACGACGGGCAGCGCTGCTGCCGCTGCGATACGAAACGACCTTCTTTCCAGGCCCGGCCATACCGGGTCTGCGAGAGCGTTTCGAGGCGCGCGCTTCGGGGCTGCTCGGGTAGGAATTGCCGTACACGAGGTCGTGGCTTGAGCCGGTTGGGCTGCTGGGGCATTGCTCTTGCTCGGGGATGAGCAGGCGTTCTCTGTCGTCGGCGTAGTCTCTGGAGTGGTTCTGGTGGGTACTAAGGAGACGACGCTTAGCCATAGGTCCTAGTAGCACACTCACGAGCCACCATTGAACGTTACGTAGAGGTGCGGGAAGGCGCATGCAGGCTTGAGCTCTCTGGACCAAGTGCCTGGCAAGTTCGACTGGTGAGCGCCAGAGGTCGCCGAAGATACGGCGTAGGCGGGCAATGAATGAGAGGTCCGATGTTGGTGTTGCTGAGGCACATGGTTGGAGGCCCATGACTGTTGCGGTCGAGTGTGATGTGTCACTAACTTCACGAGAGTGGCTCTCGGGGATTGGTTCAAGAGGATCCGTGAACGACTCTTGGAGCTCGGTGTTATCCTCTTGCTCTCCCAGTGCCGATTCTCCATCTTCCTGCTCAAAGTCGTTGCTCTCATCCGTCATGTCGTTGGACCGAATCTGGCTCAATTCTTCCATGAGATTGCGGCTGATGGCAGCTCCAGCGCATGAACCAATCGATGGATAATCTCGGACTGAAATTTGGGATATTGCCAGTGCAGGAGAAATGAAAGACGGCATGTCTTCGTCTGCTTCCTCCGCTCCAGGCACCGTGAGATGGTCCGACCCGGACAAGCTGGTCAGAGTCGCCTGGTCCATCATGGTGGAAGCTCTCCTACGGCCCATAAGGGGGCTACCATTCCGGCGTCCTACACTTGGATCACGGAATGGGAAGCCGCGTGATTGTTCATGGGATTCGATGGCCGGCGCAGAGGCTGGTACATGGTCGTAGTGAGACGCCGAAGGAAGAATCAGAGGCCGGGGTCCAATAGACCCGGCACCGAATCTTCGCATTCTCCGCGTTGGTCGTCCTCTTGGAGGCAGTGACGGAGGAGGCATGTCGAAGTGTGCATGATGTGTGATCAACGATGGCTCTGCGGAGGTGAAACTATCGCCCAAGATAGGCACATCTGAGAAGATGGACTCGGCGTCTGAGTTCTGCTCTGACTGGGACATGCTGCCAGAGGTAATCTCTTGGTGGCTCTGTGTTTGCCGCAGTTCGAGATTCGAGTAAGATCCCGCGAAGCTGATAGCAGGTGATGGCGGTTGCGTACCAGTTTCGGATAGACGATCTGGGGAGATCATAAGATTGCCCGTGGTTGGGAATCGTAGATGCACACTCTTAGGTCGTGACATCCTCCTCATCCTGCCTGGAGTCTCCGCATGCAAGTCAATCTTTGCCGACGTCGCCAGCAAATCGGATAGAACCTCCAGCCTCTTCTCCAATTGTACATTCGCGACTTCTGCAGACTCCAGATTTTGACGCATAATTCCCACCTGTTCCTCGAGCTCGTGTATCCTGTATCGGTCTTCCTCTCCTTGCTCCTCATGGCTGCGCAGCTGGTTCCTCAGTCCAATTGCAACGACTGTGTGCTGTTCAATGACCTCTTGCACGCGCTCGTCGTATTTGTCCTCCCATTCTTCGAGCGCCTCTTGCATTTGCTTTGTCTCTGCGTTCAACGATCTCATCATGTTTGTCTGCTGCCTTGTGATGCTCGGCGAGGTGACAGCTGACAATTGAGATTGGGTCGAGGCCAACTCTGCCTCAAGGTGGTCGACGTATTTTTTTGTCTCTCCGCTGACCGATCTTCTCTTTGCCCCGAGCTTTCCTTTCACTTTGGCAGAACGCAGCTTCGGAGCGCCTTTTGGCGGAGGCGGCGGGGAGGGGTGTTCTGTCGGAAACGCAGCGTCGTACTCTCCACTCTTCCTGCCTTCAATGTTGCTGCTGTAGAACTTGGCCGAGGTGATCCGTGGTCGAGCATGGTGCTTCTTCGGTCTGGTGAGAGTGGCATTTCCGATCTCGGTCAACACGCCGCTGCCTCTCCTCTTGCCAATGCTGAGGCCCGTACGGTTGCCGGAGGGAGACTGGTTCTCTGCGTCGGAGGACTGCGTCTGGCCGCTACTAATGTTGGACCAGGTGCTCGAGCTGAGAGATTTGGGCGTGACTTTCCTGCCGGGAATGGCTGGGCCGCGGAAACCTGCATTGCGAAGCTGCATGCGTCGGGCCTGGCGGCTGGCTCCATTTCCTGAGAGAGGCGAGGTGGTGTTGGGCGGATCGTCCTGCCATATCAGCGAGCCGTCGCTGGCGATCTGTTTAGATGCCATTGTTGCTCGAATTTCTCGATCACCGCCTCTTGGTCAGCCTGCAAGGATGCAGCGTGGAGAAAGTCGCACAAGGACGTATCCTAGACATGCACCGCGGTAGGATTTATGTTTTTGCTCATGCACAATGGTGAAGGATGCCCTCTCGCGAAAGGGTCTCTGGTATTGTGGTTTGGTGTGCAGCATTCAATGCACAATGGTGGGGCCCAGGGTGCAGTAGTGTTCTGGAATCGGATTGTTTACGCTCGAGCTGCATAGCAACGGTCGCTTGCGGCCGGCCGTGGAGGCGGAGCCCGGCTACCGGGTGCATGCCTGTGAGTGCTTCATGCATGACTGCGAAGAGTGGTCACGCGAGTGAATGCAATTAGAAAAAGAAGTGCAGAATCATGGAGTTTGTTTAATGTAAAGAAGACTGGCATTGGGATCCCTGTCTTATGCACCTGCGTGGTCGTGAAGAAGATCTTCCATGGCTCAACCAAGCACAGAAATTGCAATTGTGCACCTCGATCTCCGATCGCACATCATGAACTGGTTGTGTCTCACGCCAGAAAAAATTCACATGGTGGGAAAAACATGGAAGATAGTTTAATTGATCTGATTGTCTAATTTCTCGCTAATCATGATGCCCATGTCGCTCAATTTCACGATCGCATCAGATCGTGATAGCAGTAGTGCATGATGAAACTAAAAGCAGTGTGTGCGAAGTAACTCCATAACACCGGACTGTTTCCTTACGGCATGAAATTTGAGTGACTTAGAGACTCACTATCCGTAGAGTACAGCCTTCCGTGTGCGGCTAAGCGTAAAAACAAATGCGTATGCAATAATGCTGATGAAATGTGTGCTGAGTGTTGGGTAAATGCCGATTGGAAGGAGTTGATGGAGAGTTTGTTGGTCATAGCATCAGCCGCCAGTACAATGGTGTCGTTGGTACTCGCAATCCAGCATCAGAGCAGAAAAGAAGTGGTTCCCGGTGTGTAGTGCGCTCATATCGTCGACTTGCACTTGAAAAGGAAATCGCGCGACCCAGTGAGAAGTTTTCAGATACGACTTGTGGTATACAAGAAGTTCGCATCATATGGAGAACAGTGCCATCGATAGTCGTGGTTTGCTGCTGTCGGCGACTTTGCTTTCATGCGCCAGGGTGCGCATTGCGCGGTGATGCAAAGGCCACGCCTCGCGAACGCATCTGCTCTTCAAGTGTCTCGAGCAGTGCGCGCAGTCTCCCCAGTGTGTTCGGTGAAAGCCTGCGCTGCAGACCACGTTTCTCAGCAGCGCCAAGCACTAGATAGCCTTCCTCGAGGACACGATACTGCTTTGTCGGATTAACAAAGGGGCTTTTCGGCTGGCAGATGTAGTATTGCGTGGTCCTGAATGCGTAGTGGACTCCGGCTTCCAGCTGAGCGTCGGAGAATGGCTCGTTCGCCTGGAGCCTGCCGGGAACCGTGAATGGCATTTTGGTGGTGAGATGGAAAGTTTGGTCGAAGATGTGTTTTGTCGAAGATTTGCTTTGTCGAAGATGTGTTCTGTTGATCTTTGGGAGTGTGTGAGTCTGATCGAGAACTACGTGGACGGGGAGCAGTGTCCTTATATCCCAAACACACGGCCAGGAGAAAATCAAGGGCTGTCCTCTTTCACAACCTTGCTGAATTAGCACCATTATGCGCCAACGGCGGTCTTGTCATCAGTCATTGTCCTCCAATACAACCAGTCTCCTATAGGGTGACCAGATAAGTTCTTGCTGACGCTATGTGGTGTCAGGTTCGTGCTCGCCTGTGGTATGATGCGTTCAAGGGCATGTTGCAGAGCCCACAAGTCGCCTCTTCGCGCGTGTATTGGGATCATTACGGCACGCGTTTTCGGGACAAAGGATCAGTCTGTAGGTAAGGTCCCGATTTTGAAGTGCTTCAAAGAATGATGCGAGGCATGAGTGTTAGACGCAACTTGTGATACGAGATGTCTTCATAAGTTTGCATGCGGATTCCCCTGTGACCAATCAGGGTCGAGCTCATATGTGAACCTTTGAACCAAAAATCCCGTCACGTAGATCCAAATCTCAACTCTTAGCGAAACTTGACATGGGGATCAAGAGTGGTGATGATGAAGACGCGGTGCTAAGCAATGAACAGAATAGCAGGGTAGTTTAGCACAGACATTCACGATAGCAGTAGGCCGCCCCTAGTTACTGTCGTCATGATTGTATGTACAAAAGGGGAAAGATGACCAGGGAGATCTCATAAAGCGGAGACCGGGGACGCGCAAGCAATCCTTCGCTACATGCTCGGTAGAAACATCGAGGAAGAAAGGGCCAAGATTCTTAGAACAAGAGCACTCCGTTGGAACAACGCTCGAAGGAGGTTGGCGTACAAACAGAGGCGAGCAAAGCCACGGTGGGAGGATGAATGGGATTGGATGGCGAGGTGTTAGTGCTTAGGCAGGCAGCTTCGCGAAGATGCGGGCGTGCAATAGTCGATGCAGATGCAGGGTGCAAAATGCTTAGCCCAGGAGATGATGGGGGTGCGTCCCCATGCACGAGGCCGACGGGTGCATAGGCTGTGCTACGTTCTACAGCAGAGGAGACAGCAGCAGACAGCAGACAGCAGACAGCAGACAGCACCTAAAGGGCGGGATAGGAGATGGGGAATTGTTGAGATGAAACTCGTCGTCAGCAGTCTCAGAGGCCGAACGGAAAGAGTGCTAGTGCGACAAACGGTCGCGTCTGGAAGTGAGAGGGAGGATTGACCAGCGATCACGCCCAGACAGCTAAAGAGTCGGAGCGTTGGCGAGACCTATCAAGCTGCATCTGCGTGGCTGCGTGGGTGAGTAGAGTAGGTATGCAGCGGCGGCCGCGGCAACATTGTGATGGCTGCTACTACCAGGCGAATAATCATACAATGCATTTCTGGGATGGCTGCAAATGCCTCCTGCCACTGGCGAAGAGCAGCAAATAATGTGCTCGGAAGAGGTGGCGAAAAAGGGACGCCCGGTGGGCAAAGTCTATCCGCATTTTGCTCGCGCCGATTGTTACGCGCAACCAATCGTGCAATCAGCCACGAGCAGCAGCAACTCACGGCCCTGGCTCCTATCCCCATCGATCAACCGGTCAATCTAATCGCAGCAGAGACCAAGGGACCCTACACCCAGCACTCCACTGCGCACCCTCCTGGCTGGCCATCGGTTTGTCTGTCTGCCGCGCGACTGTCAACCGACTTTGCTCTGTTGTTGTCGTTGCATCTCTTCTTCTTCTTCTTCTTCCTCCTCCTCCTCCTCCTCCTCCTCCCACCTCCCCTCACTATACAGCTCCTCCCAAGCCGCACGCCTCTTCCGTCTTGACGACAACCTTCTCTCTACCCGCGTGTTGTGTTGTGCTGCACTGCCAAACCTCTTTTTGCTTTCCATCTCGACTTGGCCGCCCCCGCCAGATTTCACCATCCTACTACCGCTTGCGCTACAGCCAACTCTCGCTCTCCCTAATCTCGCCAGCAAGCCCACCCAAATACTAGTGGCAGCACCCAGCACTCTCCTGCGCCTTCGCTCTCCAGCACCTGCGCTTTACTCGCACCAGCATCCATCACCACCCAATATCTCACAAAGTCGCAACCCTGGCCGAGACTCCAGATTGGCGGACTGAGAGCAGCCGCTCTTCAGATGTTGAGAACGAGAAGTTCGACCGCCACCCATCTCCCCACAGAGCAATGAGTTCTCTCCGCTTGCGTGATCTGAACCCGCTGCGTCTATTGCACAAGAATTTCTCCTACCAGTCATTACCTGGTAGCGAGAGTCGCAATGCATCGCCTTCTGGCTCATATCGCCGAAAATGGGGTGCCGAGAAGCTCAGATTCGGCCGCTTTTCCCTCACAAAGATGCTTGCCATGTCAATAGGCGCGCTAGTCTTCTTCGCTCTGATGGCCGGCGGAGGCTACAGGCATGTCAAGAAAAAGGAGCAGCAGCAGGAGCAACAGCCCGAACCTGATCAGCCCACGCCTTTCCTCTGGCAAGCCTATCCGCGATTGGACGGATACTACAACGGTATTCGGACTCTTGTACCGAGCGCCAACGTTACAATCGAGAATCAATACAACCACACAGAGCCGCCGCGCTACGAAAAGCCCAGGTCTCTGCCAAAGCAGCCGCCGATGGATCCTATCAAGTACGATCCCTACCCAGACTATAAGTCGAGCGGATACTTGAAGACCCACCACGAAGTGCATGAATGCTTTTTGGATGACAACGATACGATTTCCGTACCCGACGTATATGCATACCCCGGTGTCCCTGAAATCTACCCAGAACCTTTCTATGGATCTTACTCTACACTCGGCATGCGCGACGACGTGTGCTTTGAGCGATTTGGACGTCTGGGCGCATACGGCTATGGCGACCCTGCTAGCAACTTGAAAGATCACATTGGTTCGAAGTCGGAGAAGGTTGGCAGCGAGAAGGTCTTCGAAAAGATCGGCCACATCGATTACAGCAATGTCAACTGGGGTGAAGCGCAAAAGCGATGCTACGACAAGAACAAGGCCAGATTCGCAAAAGAGCAGCCGGCTGGAAAAGAGCGAGTTAAGAGACACGCATACGTCCTGCGCACATGGACTGGCTTCAAGTACACCGACCACCACATCATGACTCTGCGCGCTCAGATCAACGAGCTTTCGTTGAAGACTGGTGGTGAGTACGACGTGCATTTCCTTGTACACGTGAAGGACAACAGCATCCCTATCTGGGCCGATGAAGAGATCTACCGCAAGACTGTTGAAGAGAACGTGCCGGAGGAATTCTGGGGTCTTGCGACGCTCTGGTCGGAGAAGCAGATGGAAATGTACTACCCAGATCCTTTCCCGGACAACTTCATCAACATGGCCGGCTCCTCGATTCACGGCGTCTACCGTTCTGCCCACTTCGCCATCCAGTGGTTCAGCCAAGAATTCAAGGAGTACGACTTCGTCTGGAACTGGGAGATGGATTTGCGATACACTGGCCACTATTACGAGTTCAACAACCGCATTGGTGAGTGGGGCAAGGACCAGCCTCGCAAAGGACTCTGGGAACGTAATGAGCGCTTCTACATTCCGGGCGTTCATGGTACCTACGAGAACTTCACCAAGTTTGTTGGTGAAGAGATGGAGAAGGTTGACATTCCTTTGAACGACGTTACTGCACAAGGACCTCACCCAGTTTGGGGCCCTGTCAACAAGTTCCCTCACAAGGAGAACGGCCTACTTCCTGCGCCTGAAGGCACCAAACCGCCTACTTCTTACTACAGAGACGACTACTCTTGGGGTGTGGGCGAGGACGCCGACCTTCTCACCTTCAACCCTATCTTCGACCCCAGCAAGACCAACTGGGTCTTCCGCGAGGACGTCACCGGCTACGACAACACACTGCCCGTTCCACCTCGCCGCGTTGCTATTATCACCGTCGCACGCCTCTCCCGCCGCCTACTCGACACCATGCACGAGGAGACCTGGCGCCTCCGCCACTCCATGTTCCCCGAGATGTGGCCTCCCTCAGTCGCCCTCCACCACGGCCTGAAGGCTGCATACGTGCCCCATCCCGTATTTTTCGACCGCGATTGGGACCTCGACTACATGAACCAAGTCTTCAACTACCCCGAAACCAAGGAGGCAAGCACTTTCGGCTGGGGCGAGCACAACATGCTCGGCAGCAGTTTCTACTACAACGCTGGCTTCTCCGGCGCGCTATGGAGGCGCTGGCTGGGCAACTCCGAGAACGGAGAGGGTGGCAGGAAAGAGGAAGAGAACGGCACCGGCCGCATGTGTCTGAAGCCTGTCCTGCACCATCCCATCAAGGGTGAGTGAGGAAAGACAGTGTGACGAGTAAGAGTAGGACGACATACAACGAGTCAGCGGGGCGCGAGTACCAGTCTCCGGAGGGATGGTCTTTTTCTTTTCTTTTCTGTAAATCTGTGATGCATATGTTGGCATACTGGGAGCCAAGCGGCGCAAAAGAGGGTGTTGTTTTTCTTTCTGTTTCTTTTTTTTTTTTTTGGATACATCGCGAGACTCCTTTGGGAAAAGATGGGACAAGCGCGGCGCGAGCTGTGCATTACACCCCTTTCTTTCGCCACCCATCGCTGGGTTTCTTTTCCTTTTTCTTTTCCTGTTCTTACAACGCGTGCATTACATTGGCATTACGATCCGGCGCGGTCGAAAAATTCCGTTCCTCTCGCTTGTACAGACACGATGAGAGGCGGAGGAGAAGGAAGAAGAAAGAAGGTGTGTCTGTTGAACATATATACATTTCTGCCTCTAGCATTTCCTCGCGAGCGGGGGGTGGTGGATGGTTATTACATATACCGTTGTACATTTTGGAACTTCATGCTACTCTCCAACTTCCGTTCGGGTGGGTGATTGGGGTGGACTGCGCACTGCCGCGCATGGATCGCATGGGACCTCTGTTGATTGGGAGTGTGCGGCTCTCGCTGGTATCTTTGGCCTTTCTGGAACGGAAATACCATTTACAAGCACCGGTTCGACGCTTTAAAGATATTGGTTCAAGAAGAGCCGTCCAGATTGGAGGCCTAGATTACCTTGATGAGTGGTCTCGGTTGTTCTCTAACATAGACGTGCTGCTTGTCGACAATTCTACCGGCGTCAGTGTTCTGGCGAGGGTGCTATGGCGGCGATCGAGGTAGTGAATGAATGCCTTCGGGGGTTCGGTAACGAACATTCACCCCGTCTTGTAAAAGTGAACCCTGTCAACCGAACAGCCTGAGCGATGGCACGCCGATCCTTAGAATCAGGACAAGCAGTCGCTTTCATCGAGATTGCACACGATGATGCTATGGAGGGTACTGCCTAGATTGAGGCACGGGTGACTTCTCTGTGCCAACCAAGCATCTAGTGCGAGTTGCGGCGATGAAGACAAGAGTGTTCTTTTCGAGCTCCCCATAATGATGTCGGGTCCAATGCCTATGTATTCAGACTCTGTTGCTAGACATTTCTTGAAGGCCTAAACGTACGCGTAGACTTACTGTGATCGCCGACCGAAGTTCGCTCTGAGCTTGTGTGAGATACTGCGCATTGCCTGCTGAATCATCGCTTTGCTACAAGGGTTGTAACAAACATGTAATTCAATCTTAGATCATGATTACGACAGTGGTTCACATTGCAGTGATACCAGGTATGAGTGTGGTGGATCCTTGTCGATCGATCGTCATATTGCTGGGCTCGATCTTGTTTGTTGATGTGATCTTATGCTTTGCAGATATATGATGGAGACCATCTCAGACGAGTAGCGGTTGATGATTTTGAGATTGACACAGGGCAACGTGGGAATTTTGCGATCTGGAGATTGTCAACAGTGGAATATTTAGAAATTCTCGAGGATATCGTAACTGGAGGTGATTGCAGAGGACTCTGTGGAGTCTGTGATAGTTCCCATTCCAGGGACTTGCCGCCAGTGGACATGTCAATTCATTTATCGTTAGCAGGCCTACTGTATCCTCTCGACAAAAACGACAGTGCTACCAGCTCCCCGCATCCCCTGCAGTGAACACATGTGCATGTAGCATAGTGGACACAGATCGTACTATATCGAGTGCATCTCGTCACCAGGTGAAGTTGTTCCATTCGGCCACCTCACCCAGAATCAGATCATCAACCGGTCCACGAGTCAAAGGGCGCCGCCAAAACGCCCGCTGAGGTCATCCCGTAGACAGCTACTGTCAGGGATTTTACCTTTCCGCGTGCCGGGACTGATGAGACGTCACCTCACGACTCTTCCCCAGCCAACTAAGAATTGGCTTTTCTCACCAGACATTGTGGGTGCAGTAGCCTCGTGTCTTTTTCTGGCCTTGTCTCTGCTTGAGCAGACGAGGACAAGACTCTGTGAGCACTTGGTGACGCTGCCGGTGTCTTACTCTCGCTTCGGGGAGCGTTTAGTCTGCAGGTGCACATGGCTGATAGCCGCCGTTGAGAGACCCTTCAGGCAGCATGACGCACTGCCATCCGCAATCTCACGTTTTGGAGGTAAGATCTGGCTAGATTGGCAGGCCGCGGAGAGGGCCATGCCCTCCGGAGGTGCACGGCTGCAAGCTTGGTGGCTTTTTTTTTGTCAGGCAGCTGCACACCAGGACAATTATACCAATGCAAGCATACACCTGTATCATATGTCTCAGAGCGTCGTCCGGATGGCGTGTGCTGGCGAACTATTGGCTATGGTGGCCACGCGGAACTGTCAGTATCCGGAGTGACGGCTGTTCCAAGGAGCCGTATGGATATGCTGTACAAGCAGTTGTTGAAGGTCAAGTCACCTGTGGGCGGTGCGCTACTGTGTGTGCGGGTCAAGGAAGGCCATGGCGCAATGATGTAGTCTGTCCTGCTTTCTGTGCCGCCCGCCAAAACAATACTGAGCTTTGATGTGCATCCCGGTGCTTGTGATATCTGCCATTCTCCTCCTCCACAACTACTGCATTGCCAGTTCCTACATTACGCCTCCAAACGCCATCGCTCTAGCACGAAGAGCATATCGACCGTCTCGCACTCCCTCCAAGCGCCCCAAGCGAGCCAACTACCGGTCCGCAATTCCCCGGCTCGCAACTCGGAGGATCATCGTCATTTGCAAGGCCATCGTCCAGCCATCGTCACCATCATCATCATCATCGTCGACCGTACCGACTGAGTGGTGTGCAGCCAGGATCTCCAGAGCAGACGCATTGGGCCCAGCTCGTCATACCTTTGTACCAGCCAACACGATCGAGAAGCGAATTGACAGTACCAGCTCGGCCTCAGCAGAGCCGTAACAGGAAGGATGGGTTTTAATATCGAGGTGAGTCTGCTTCCGTACTGTCGTTGTTGATGCCCATGTCGATGTCGCTACGCCCTGCCCTGCCACAATACCGCACAAACAAGGTCCCACTCCCCATGCCCTGCACAACCCCTGTCGCCACAATACACAGATCGTCGCTGGGCTGCACGCGCGCGTCCCTGGCCTCTCGTCTGCGCGCTGCCAGGCTCTGGTGGTGGGCAGGCCCAGGCTGGCAGCGGACTGCGATTGCGTCGACCTTCTGTCCGTTCCTTTGTCTGCAGGCGCGGAAGAACCCCCGGTGACGTCGTCGTGCGTCACATCACTTTCAATCCACGGGCCCTCTCCACTACCACCACTACCTCGTTCTTGGTCATCACTGGCCTCACCTCACCTCTGACCAACCACTACCTCCCTGTCATCATACCGATCTCCTCATACCCGACCTCACTTCCCCCATTCACCAGCAATACACTGTTTTCCACACTTCTTGTTCCCGCTTCTCGTGCTCTTCGTTGCTCAGCACATACATACACACAGCCAGCCGTCCGCAACGGCCAATAGTCCAACCGACGCTGTCTGCGAACACCTATCTGACCATGGCGTCCACAATGCAGAATCTAAAAAACTTCATTCGCCACGGCAAGAACGCGCGCGATCCTAAATCACCAGCCGAGCCGCAAGTGTCGAATGTCCACGCCCAGCAGCATCGCGGTGCTGGCGGCAATCACGCCGCACCACCAACTGCACCAGCCATCAGCGAGCCAAATGTTGCTGCTCACAAGCCTCTACAGGGTTACGGCTCACCTGCGCAAGACTTCTCCGCCGCTGCAGTAGACAACCGAGGCGTTGCCGCCAAAGCTGGCCATGCGGCTGCCGGTGCTGTGGACGACAAGCAGAAGCGCGAGCGTCAGCAGAAAGAGTACGACAGCTCGGTACTCGAGCGCATCGTTGCCGAGGAGCGTGAGAGCAAGGGCAAGCTGCCTCGCTACCCTGGCCTGGACAGATACACATTGATTGAGAAGATGGGCGACGGCGCTTTCAGCAATGTCTACCGTGCGAGGGACAACGACGGACAGTACCCCGAAGTGGCCATCAAAGTGGTCCGCAAGTTCGAGATGAACTCAACACAGGTATGCTACCCTTGCAAAACACCGCACTCCCTTGCCCTGGCGTCAAGCCTTCCAATCCTTCGTTCGCGCACCACCTTCAAGAACACATGCCAACCAGTGGCGAATTAATAGACAGCACAAAAGAACGTCATGAAGCCTACGGAGGTGCGCCGCGCTCGTTCTATTTTTCTTCCGTCATTCGCTCCCCGCCATTCTAATCACGAGTCCATACATATCGATCAGCATGTGGACTCCGGCTAACGTAGACCGTCCAGAGAGCGAACATCCTCAAAGAAGTCCAAATCATGCGCAACCTCGACCACCCCAATATCGTTCAGCTTGTTGAATTCAGCGAGTCAAAGCAATATTACTACATCATCCTCGAGTTGTGCCCTGGTGGCGAACTTTTCCACCAGATTGTCCGCCTGACCTACTTCAGCGAGGATCTGTCACGACACGTCATCAGGCAGGTTGCAGATTCATTACTGTACCTCCACGAGGAGGCTGGTGTTGTGCATCGGTAAGTCGCATATATGATTTTCACCTCGAACTGACGTAGCTAACACTGGGTAGTGATATCAAACCCGAGAACCTGCTCTTCTACCCCACACCATTCATTCCCTCCAAGAACCCTCAGCCGAAGCCTCCTGGAGATGAAGACAAGGAGGACGAAGGCGAGTTCGTCAAGGGTGTGGGCTCTGGTGGCATTGGTGTGGTCAAGATTGCCGACTTTGGCCTTTCGAAGGTTATCTGGGACCACTCTACAATGACACCTTGCGGTACCGTTGGATACACCGCGCCCGAGATCGTGAAGGACGAGCGCTACTCCAAGAGTGTCGACATGTGGGCACTCGGCTGTGTCCTTTACACCCTTCTTTGTGGATTCCCACCTTTCTATGACGAGAGCATTCAGGTGCTAACCGAGAAGGTCGCCCGTGGCCAATACACATTCCTTTCACCATGGTGGGATGACATCTCCAAGTCTGCTCAGGATCTTGTTTCGCACCTGCTCACTGTCGACCCCGAAAAGCGCTACGACATCAAGCAATTCCTTGCTCACCCCTGGATTCGCCAAGTCGACGAACAGACTACTGCTGCTGCGGATGCACCTCCTCTTGCCACTCCGCTCGCCACCCGTGGAGGCTCTCTATCTGCTGGTATCGAGCCCATGAAGCAGAACTTCGAGTACCTCGAGGATGCACCTGGTAATGGTGGCAAGAAGCAGGATTTCAGATCTCCTGGTGCCGTCAACCTTCGCGAGGTCTTCGACGTCAGTTATGCCGTGCACAGACAAGAAGAAGAAGGCAAGCGTCGCAAGAACTTCACGCAAGGTTACCGTGGAGGTGGACCCATGGACTCACTAAACCCCCTCAACGAAGACTACGAAGAAGAGTACGAAGAAAGTGCTTACGCCAACCCGCCTGCAAAACTTCCCAAGTCCGGTGCTCCTGATGTCAGCGGTGTGGAGAAGCAGATGCGCAACACTTCGCTGTCGTCCGCAGCACAGGCAAGGCAAGCGGCAGCTCCTAAGCAACAACCTGCCGCAAGAGGTTACGGCCAGCACAGTCCCGAGGTCGCCGCTGCAGCGAAGAGGCAGGTCCGTAACAAGGGCCCCTTCGAGCTCAACATGGACGGCGCCACTTTGTTGGGCCGCCGTGGAAAGAAGGGTCCCAGCAACCTGCGCGAACAGATGGTTCAGTAATCGGCTCGTTTTCATTCAAAGACCTTTTTGCTGCCACATCTGGTGCAGACGGAACCGTTGCTGCGAAGTTTCATGGTCGCATTATTGCTATCTAGACGCAGCTACTTGAGCCAGTAATTCGGGAGAAAAGGCAAGAAAAGTGTGATACGCAGCAGTCATTGCATGCGGAAATGCTTTATTTGTATGTTTGATGGATCATGGTCATAGCATTTTTGGCGTTACATGGGAATGGGGTTACCAGGCTAGACGCCATGCAAGTGCAAGACGGCGTTGTTCTGGTTTGCTCATTGGGACTGAGTGGGCTCAGGTAGCTCACTGTATTCATCATTATCAAGTAAACTTCGTTTCGAAGGCGTCTCCAATTGATATATGTTGTATTAGAAAATGACTGCGAACATGTGATTCCAGATGACGTACGACACGTGATCTGCTCCATACCAGCTCGGACGGAGACCCTGTGTTTGGGAAGCTTGTTGGCTTAGGTTGGTGGGAGCACCAGACGACTCCTGCTACACTACATCCCACGGGAGCTCTACCTTCAGGCTTCTTCGTTCTATTCCCAATTGTTGAACTATCCTAAGTCTCAGTACATAAAGGAAAGTCTTTCGACTGAACAACAACACCTCGCAACTCGACAATGGCTCGTAACGCCGACGACTTGCTCGCTGAGCTTGGCCAGCTTGGTGTCGACGAGAAAGCAGCAGCACAACCTAGAGCCTCCAAAGCAGCATCTAAACCTGGCACTTCTGCCAACAAGCCTGCTGTTAACGACGATGACCCATTCGGCGACATCCAGGCCCAGCTCGCCGCGAAAGCTCAACCCACCTCTCGCCCTGGTACCCCACGCATGTCGAGCTCTGCTACCAGTGCGACTACCAAATCACCCAAACGTGCTGAGCACACGCCTGCATCTTCAGGCCCGCCCAGTGGCCGAACAAGCAGCGAGGATCGCCTGAGGAGTTCCGCTCCTGCGCCCGTGAGGAAGAGCGGAGAGAGCGCCAGAGGCTACCACCAAGGTGTTACTCCTGGAGATGGCGAGACCGAGGCCAAGGCGGAGCCTGAGTTCAGCAAGTCACAAGCCGAAGAGAAGCACGCACCTGCTGCCGCCGCGCCTCCTGCTCAGAGCTCCGGCGGTGGCTGGTGGGGAAGCATGTACAGCGCAGCCACCGCCGCCGTCAAGCAGGCCGAGACGCTGGCGAAAGAAATCAGCGCCAACGAGGAGGCACAGCGGTGGGCGGCGCAGGCTCGCGCCATCGGCGGCAAGAACCTGTCCAACTTGCAACACCTCAGTACCGACCTCCGATCGCGCGCCCTGCCCACCTTCACCAACCTGCTGGAACATATCGCTCCTCCGATCTCTGCCCACGAGCGGCTGCAAATCCACACTACTCACGACATCTTGAACTACCCGGGTCTGGACCCTCTGATCTACCAAGTGTTCTCGCGCACAATGGCGCAAGTGGAGGGCGGTGATTTGATGGTCATACAGCGTGGAATAGAACAAAAGAGCCGCGGACGCTCTGGCTCAGATGTGCAGGGCTACAGAGGTGGAGTTCTGGGCGGTGGCAGCGGCTGGAGCGACGGGCCATGGTGGAGAGAAGAGGGCACTCGCTCATTGGGAGCTGTGCCTGGTTTGAAGGAAGGCACAAGATTGGCTCGCGTTGGTGCCGAGTCGTACGCAAAGGAATTCTTCGATTCCAGAGGTGGCGTAGAGGAGGCTGCTAAGCGGGCGACTGAGAGTCTCTCTGAGTCGAACCCTGTACGCAGCTCGGATATCTTCCTTGCGATCCAGGCGGTCAGCTATCCGGATGACGAGACCCTCTTCGCCGACGACGGACGTTCTGAGAAAGAGGCCTCGACAACGGATTCCGGCGTGGCGGAACCCAAGTCAGAGACAGAGGAGAGCATCGTCTTCGCCATCTACCTCTACGACCCGCTCCACAGCCTTTCATTCTCCGCTCTCTCACAACCCTTCCCGCAGAAGTGGGCAGCATGGCTGGACGCCAGCTCCGCATCCGCAGACGAGGCAGCCTTGCCAGAATCGATCCAGGAGATCATCGCAGCTGGCGGTGTCGACCCAAGAGAATGGGTGGCAGAGTGGATGGAGGAGATCCTGAGCCTGGGTGTCGGCGTCGTTGCACAGAGGTATGTGGCGCGCAGGATGGGTGTCGGTGAGGGCGGACTGGGCCGTGGCAAGAGGAGAGCGCAGGACGAAGATATCTCTGGCGAGGCGGCTAGGGCGATCTGAGCATACTCGGGATCCTTGGAGAGCATTTGCAAACGGGTTATTATGTACGGTACAGGAGTCCGGTTTGCTGGCTACTACGATTATGGTAATTATCAATGACAGTGTCCCGTGGTGGACACAATTGTTTTGTTCTATGATTGATAGTTGCTCAACTCAGTAATAAGTTGATTGATCGGTACCAATTGCCAAGCAGTAACCACCCTGATGATGAATTTGATAAAGTCGCAAAGGTTCGACTGCAACATGGGCAGCGGTTCTTAAACGTGTAAGTATTTTTCTCGAGCAGAATATGTTTCGATCAATGAGACGAGCAGCTGCATTGATGTATGTTATTGCGTGCCAGACTTGACGTGAAGGTTTCCTGCACGCAAACGCACACTTTCGCTCGCTTATGGCTGAATGAATCACATTTCTTCTGGAGTCGTACATATCCGATATCGCTAATTGACTACAGGACGTATATATGTATGTATGTCTGTGTAAGGAATCGTAGCAGCGACGTAGACGCCATCTCCTTGTCGATTGCGCGGCAAGCACAAATCTTTGCTCAGGCAACACTCCTGAAACTGCAACAGCGTTGAATCAAAGGCTCAGTGAAACATGATCGTTTGCCAGCGAAGACGGGACACGTCAGACGATTAACTATTGCCATACAAGATGTAGAGACGTCGACAAACATGTGATTTTCAGGTGCCCACGACTGACTGGAAACACGGTTGATGAACATGGACGCACAGCAGCCCCTACAAGGGTACATGTAGACTAAGGTATCTGTCCGAAAAGGCACGGGGCACAAGCCACAATTCATCAGTCGCATTGCGATTCACGAACGCTCGATCGTTGTCAATGACCCGGCGAGAATTGTTTGTGAAAGATATAGGCGATTGCTTGCGATCATGTGAAGAGTCGCACAAGTTGAATCGACGGCGGCAGTATCAGTGTAATTTTTCCTCTTACGCTTAATTTAGGAAGCATAAAAAGCAGGCGGATTCACTTTTGCGGCCCAGCCAGCCTTTTTGCTTCCGCGTCGGTAGCGCCACTTGCCTCTTGTCCGTGCCATCTTGCCCAGCAGCGCGACCTTGGCTCGCTGCAACCCTGTGTAAAATCAACTCGACACACCAAAGCCATCACCCCATCCACTGCCAACCCGGCGATGCTTGCGTGCTGCGAGCAATGGATGCATTTCCTCATCGTCGCAGTGTGAATCGACACTCTGATGCCAACCGCACGGGCCCTCTCCCGGCACGGTCAACCTCCAATCTATCCTCCTCCTCGACTTCATCAGACATCCTCGTCGCCCCTGCACACCGTTCAAAGTACAACTCACAACAGTCGCGATCCCATCAAGCCATGTCGGTGACGGCGGTTGTTCGTGGGGACATCCTCATCGTAAAGGGTATCCGCCCGATGTTGGAGCGTCTGCAGAGACGCGACTATCACGCTGACGCCAACTCGGCCGCTGATGATTATTACGAACGTAATGATCGTCCACAAGGCAATGACTCCTTTCGCCGAATCGCCATCAGTTCGCTGACCGACGCTGCAACGCCGTACAACGATGATGATGACGGACCTAATCACAAGGGCACCTACTCCAAAGCCTACACCCTCAAGCACCCCGAGGTCAAGTGGGTCCATCGTGGGCAAGGCAGATACCTTCCTAGCAATACGGTAGCTTACCCAGCTCACTTTGGCTCCACGCCTGCGACCAAATCCAATCAAACTCCTCGCTTCCCGGGCCGGTCATCACTTCGCCGACGCAGTGGCGACGTGGACATGGACGCCGACGAAGGTGACAATGACGAAGATGATCCTCCATTCAACTCACAGCCAAACTTCACATCGAAGCGTCTATCCGATGCTTCATATTCGTTACGACGCAGGCAGTCAGAAGCTGAACCATTGACCCCTGGACAGCTTCGTGCTGCGCGCCTGAACCGGCGATCAGGCCAATTTGGCGACGACGAAGACGACGAAGACGAAGCCGCAGAAGACGACAGTGAATCCGGCGATGATGACGATGAACGTACTTACAGCAAGGAGTACAAAGAGGCTCATCCCGAACACAACTGGCGCCATTGTGGAAATGGTTTCTACAAGAAAGGCGCCAAACAATCACTTGCGCCCTCGACCCAAGGCAGTCGCCGAGATTCTAACCGGTCGCAAATCAAGACCGAACCCGAATTCCCTGAGGTCAGACGCTATCGTCTCTCTGAATTGAAGAACTTCCCTGGAGAGAAGCCAGTTCACTGCGGCAACGGATGGTATAGATTCGAATCAAGCCTACAAGAAGGCGCCGATCAGTCAGCGATCGAGAGCAGCGACGAAGAAGAAGAAATGGCCAAAAATGAGAAGTTCTCCAAAGAGGAGATGGTGAAATATTTGAACACTTACCCCGATGCTGAATTCGAACACCGCGGCAATGGTCGATATGTTCTGAAAAGTCGGGTCAACAAAGTGTACCACACTCCGACTGCCAAGGCTCCCGCCGAATCACCAGGCCAGACTTTCAGCAAAGCTTATGTCGAGAGACATCCAAACGAGTCTTTCTTCCATGCCGGCTCAGGACGGTATCGTCGTGGTTCTCGGCCCACCAGACCCTCAGACGCATCACGAAAGGTCGAACAGCCTCCAGCTATCGACAAGGCTGCTATTCCAACCGGTCTTGTGAATAAGGAATTTGTGTTGTCACATCCCGAGATGGAATTCCACCATCGTGGCCAAGGACGTTACGCGTATGGACCACGCCCAGTGGAAACGCCTGTTGCCCCGGTCCCTGTCAAAGAGCCGACGCCCAGTCCTGCGGTGTCCGATACTGAGCTTGTAGACACTGCATATGTCGAAGCGCATCCACACGAGACCTTCCATCACCGTGGTCAAGGCCGCTGGGCTCGTGGCCTTCCACCACCTGGGAGCAGCAACAAGACTGCTGTTCGTGGACCGATGGCTTCTCAAGCCAAATTCTCCGTCACTCCATCAAATCCTCCAGTTGATGACCTTCCAGGTATGGATGAGCTTTTGATCAGGGCCGAAGGTCCCGACAAATATCCACAAGTCGAGTGGGTCTATCGTGGCGGCGGAAAATGGGCCCGTACTGCGAAGCAGAAGGAGCCGGTTGCTGTCAAACCCACCAACACTCGCGGATCGCGAGGCAAAAGCTTGGCCAAGATTCAAGATTTGCAAGGAGACTCTGATGAGTCCGAGGAGGTTGTCTATACGGATGACGAGTATGCAGCAACAGGTGGCGGGAGCTTCAATGAAACACCATACGGGAGCCGCAGAGCAAGCGCAACCACCGCACAATTGCGCAACGATTCTGCGATCTCTCGACGACAGCGTGGGTACCTTCAGCAAGATACTATCGATGTGGCGTCTGGGCAAACTTCGAAGAACTCATCCATGAAGTCAAAGACAACTACACCGAAGCCACAGAGACTTACCCTGGAAGAGGACAGACTGAGCGATGATGACAACTTCCCAAGTCTCTACGCCAGCGCCTGGCCACCACCAAGGACTGACGAGCCGTTCGATGATGCTGCAAAACTTATGCGAAAGATCTACAAACCCTTGAACCCGTCGGACATGTTCGTTAATGCATTGACGCGCAAAGACCCTGCGATACGTCCGAAGGAGGTTTTGCGTGCCACCACCTCCCATGTTCAAAAGCTACTACAGCAACTTCAGGATGAGTACCTGGAATTGGACAAGATCACAGCGCCGCACGCTCGTGTTCCACGCAAGCCTGTCAAGGGTGGCAGGATGCCTCTCGACGACGCCGTCCACGAAGACAGGAAGGAAGCAGATCTATACGACTACAACTACGACCCTCGCAAGGTCGGCTACCAGAACCCAGACGCACAGAAGATCATCCGCGATGCCGAAGGCCGCGCGCTCCGCAAGCGCCGCCAGCGCAACTGCATCGAAGTAGAATCGGCCGCGACGCCAGGCGGCGAAGAGGTTCCCCTCGGACCGAGACGTGCTGTCAAGCCAGTCAGCCGCTTCGATGGCATTGCCCCAACCACTACGCGTAAGAAGCGTACCAACAACGGCATCATGAAGCCTGCTTCCAGCATGACACCCGATCCCGCAGCCTCAGCGCCGCAACCACAAGTCCTCTCCAATGGCTACGTCGTCCGCACCAGCGGCCGCTGGAAGAACCACATCCCCAAGCGCATCCGCGAGCTGCGCGGCGACAGCGTCGGCGCATCGCCAGCCAACGGCACAGGCACCGGCACAGGCGCAGCATCAGGCGCAGCATCTGGAGCAGTATCCCCCGGCGTCGAAGAAGGCGCCCTGCGCTCCGAAACCCCGGGGACGTCTTCTGACACTCCGCTCACCACTGACGGCAAAGAGGGCTCGCCCGGCGCTGCGCGCAAAGGTCGCCCGAAGGGAAGCAAGAACCTGCATAAGAGGCGGGACGCTGGCATTCCCAAGGGACCGCGCAAGCCGAAAGTCGTGCCTTCGATCGAGGGCTCTGTCGCTGCTGCTGCTGCTGCTTCGTCTTCTGCTGCTGCTGCTGCTGCGCGCCCTTCGACTGAGCATGCCCATGTGGCGTATCCGGGACACATGGCGTCGAGAGAGGGGCGTAATGATCCGTGGAAACGCATTGGATATCCGTTCGATTGAGCGGGGCATACAACGAAGGAAGGTGTGTACACAGTTTTCGACGGAAGAGTCGGCGATGCAGCTTTCACATCGACTGGCTGGCTGCTTGTCAAAGCGGACCATCAAAACTGCCACCACCAACACGGAGGTTGTTTTCTGATTATTTTGAGGCGTTTACGAGAGTTCTTGGGGTTGTATGATTATTTTGTTATTTAGCTAGCTAGTTTCTGCTTTTTTTTTTTTTTTTGGCGTGCACTTCATCGGTGCCGAGATTGGCCAGAACGGGTGTTTTAGGAAGCATAGTACTGAGAAAGCAGATTTTGTTCTTTTAGTTTCGAGTCCCCAGTGAAATGCGTCAACCACTCATCACACCACTCATGACAACGTTATGAAGCAAAAGGACGGACATGAATTATGAAGAATTTCGTGAATTGTTGGTTGGTGGTATCAATAAAAGTAATAAAGGAGAATCCAAGAAAAGAACCACCACCACTCGCCAATCCTTTTACGCGTGCGCCAAAGTTTGTGCCTAGTCACGCGACCCGGACGTGACGATCATAAACAGCCAGCCCTCTGCTACACTGGACAGCAGACACGTGGAACGCCGCGAACACCTCGCTTTGGGGTATGATTTTGCAGTTTTGCCCTTCTCGATGCGAAACATGTAGGCAAGATCAAAGTGTCGCCCATAACCTTTTGTTGTCGTCCTCTGCTCAAGTGGTCCTTCATGCAGCAGGAGGGCCGCCAGCATTGTGTCCGCCTCCTGCGAGCTCGGTCTCGGCCTCAGCCTGGGCGTTCTCTACTGAGCGCTCCATGATGCCTTCCTCGCGCTTCTCGGCGGCTTCTTCGGACATCTCGACGTCTTGGCCTGCTGTTGAGACTGGAGGTGCTGTGCCTGTTGCTCCTGGCACCTCGGTTGCAGGGACTTCTGTGGCGGCGGCGGCAGTAGGCTCAGCAGCAGCGGGAGACTTGGGCGGCGTTCCAATCTGCGCGGGTGTCGATTCAGCGGGCGTTTCTTGTGTCACTTCCTCGGCAGGTGCAGGCGCAGAAGTTGCGGGCGCAGCGACTGGGGCGTCGAGCTGCATCTCGTCATTCGATGCTTCGTCAACTGCGGGTGCGGCATCGCTAGCAGCAGGTTCGGGCTTGGGCTCGACTGGAGCTGGTGACTTTGGAGGCGCCTTGACTTCTGTAGTCGTCTCTGGTGCGGAGGTAGGTGCAGCATCGTTTGCGCCGTCGAGCGCCATGCCGTCGTATGGAGCAGGCTGTGCGTCGCCGTTTAGGCTCCTGGCGTCATCATCCATTGGAGTATTTGTGCCGCTCTCGTCAGCAGGAGCGTGAGGGTTCTGGTAGTCCATGATGCCGCGCCTCGTGCGACGACCAGGCTGTGCCTTGACACCATTTGCCTCTGCCATTTCCTCATCTTCTGACTCGCTCAACTCATCTTCACGCTCTGTCTTCTTGTCCCACAGCCTCTGAGTGTATCGGCGGTCTTTGTTTGCTTCGTCGTCGGCGTCTTCGTCATCCAGACGAGCTTCCTCTTCGTCGAGCGTCTCGTCCATGCCGACGTCACCGCGTGGCACCTCCTGCATCTGAACTGAAGGCACCGCTTGAGTTCTGCGCAGGTTCTCGAGGACCGTCTGCTTGATGCGCTCCAAGTACTCGGGACTGTTGGCGTTGTCCATGTTGCTGGGCTTGACATCGAGCTCGAAGTCTGGAGCGTAGTATTCGTAGTAGTCTGTGAAAGGAAGATCTGAGCGCATCTCCGTGCCGACAAGCTGACCGGTTTCGAAAGCCCAAGTGCGGGCAACGTTGCGCATGGTGTATCCGCCACCTCCGAGCACGAGAGTTGGCAAGCCGAACGACTTGACGAAGTTGACGCAGTTTGCGTGACCGCGCATGGAAAGGTTGAAGCATCCCAATCTGTCTCCTGACAGTGAATCGCCACCACATTGCAGAACGACAGCAGTAGGTTGGTAGTACTCCATGACACCGTTGATCACGGGCTCAAAGATGCTCTTGTAGCTGTTGTCGTCAATGCCGTCACGGAGAGGGAAGTTGACGGCGTGGTGCTTTCCGTTGCTAACGCCGATATCCCTAAGTTCGCCGGTGCCCGGGAAGTACTCGCCGTACTTGTGGAAGGAGACGGTCATGACACGGTCGGTGCTGTAGAAGGCTTCTTCAACGCCGTCACCGTGGTGTACGTCAATGTCGATGTAGAGCACTCGCGGGTGGAAGCGAAGAAGCTCGATGATGCCGAGGACGATGTCTGCTGCATGTTAGATGTCGACGATCAAATGGATTCACACGATTGCGAACATACCGTTGATGTAGCAAAAACCGCTGGCCTCGCTCTTCTTGGCGTGGTGCAAACCACCGGCCCAGTTGACAGCAATGTCGCACTTGCCGCGGTTCAACCTCGCCGCGCCCTCCATGCTGCCGCCAGCGCTAATACCACAGAATTCGAACAGTCCGTCGAAGACGGGACAGTCGTCGCCGACATTGTATTTGCCCTGCTCTTTGCCGAAGTTGTCCATGTTGTCTGGGGTGACGCGCTGCAGGAAATCCACGTATTCGTCGGTGTGGAATTGGGTCATCTCGTACTTGGATGCGGGCTTTGCGCGGTAGATCTCGAGATTCTTGTAGAGGCCGTAGTTCATGATGAGGGAGTGTGCCATGCGGATACGGTGTGGCTTCATTGGGTGGCCTGCGTTATAGGCGTAGTTGCCAACGTCGCTGTCGTAGAAGTATGCGACTTTCTTGGGCTGTGAGGGCGCTGCGTTGATGCCAGCACCAGGCGCGTCGAGGGGTGCGAGAGAGTTGGCCATGGTCGCGGAGTGTTGTTGTTTGTATGGTATTTCGACCGGGTGGTGCAGTGTTGCGTTGCTAAAATGCGAAATGCGATCGCAAAGGAGCGACGCTCAGTGGTGGGTGAATCGCGCGTGGATTGTAGAGCTCGTCGGAAGGTTGGAATGGCTAGGCGGACAATTCGCTGGAGGCGAAGCGCATGCCTCTGTCTGTACGATCGTAGTGGCCGGCTGTGATTCGCACGTGATGTTAGCGGAAGTAAGTGAGGTGGATGGTTGTATGGCTGGCAGTGGTTGAATGTAGAGAGAGGCAGAGAGGCAGATGCTCGCTCGCACATGTCAAGCCAAGCCAAGTCGACGAGTGAGGGCGGCGGCGGCGATTGGAACTTGACCGAGCACGCGCCACAATTCAATCCGAGCTTCATGCTGCTCTCGCGGTGCTGCTAGACAAGCAAGTGGCTCGTTCGTCGGCCAAAGCATCATCATCACCGCCGCCGCCTAACACCACTCCGCCTTGCACCACCCACCACCACCACCACCCATCCACCCATCCACCTCTCCTCCTCGACTCACCTATCTCCACCTCATCACAGCCACCCACCTCCTCCACCACCGCTCTCGATTATCCCTAACTCGTCACCACTTGCGCCCCGCCGCATCACACCCGCCTTCAACACCCACCTACCACACGCCGCCGTACACGCTCGCTTCACATAATCCACCATGGATCGGTTATCGAGAATGCTTGCTGCTGCCCAAGGAATGGGTGGCGGTGGAGGTGCTCCTCAGCAGGTAAGAGCTGTTTTATGATTAATGTCACAATACTATGGTCCTTGCGTGTCCTTGCGTGCGCACTCGCAATCCACCATCAGAATCCCGAAAGAGCTATCGATCAGTATACTTGGAGTCTGCTTCGACACTTCTTGTCTCGCGACAAACTGGCTGGTGAGCTGCAGTTGCCTCAAGCCTGCTTTGCTCCTGCTGGTTAGCCAGCATAGTTTTATCGCAACAGAGGCAACGCAAGCTCGTCTTCGCTATCTGCATCAGCATTCACGGCGCATCGAAAACAACATACGCGACAAATCACAACCTCAAGCATGCCGAAACGACAAAGGAAGCCACCTCCATCCCCGGACGAGGTGGTCAGCTCCAGCGAAGCGACCATGTCCTCCGGCGATGAGACGGACTCCCCGCCTCATCCTCCCGCACCTCGTGGAACTCCAGAGCCTGCGGACCATAATGCCAGACATAATGAGCGCAATTCTCCACAAACCCAGAGTCCCCGCCGCCAGCCTGTTGAGCGTCTTGGGCCCCCGAGACCTAGGCCGTCAAACAGCGGTCGTCAAATGACGAGGCTGGACGTGGACTGGGAGGTGCGACAGCTGGAGCGTGCTCGTCGACAGCAACCAGAATCTTTCGGGAGAAGACGTGCAGCTGCACGACGTGAGAGTGAACCGGCACGGCCCTCCGCTGGTCACTCCAGGCGTACAGCGCTGGACCGTGTACTCGATCATCGCGCGAGCATTCAGGAAAACAACATGCGTCTTCGCCTTCTTCGACTTCGAGAGCGCCGCGAGCAACAAGCTCGCGCGGCGATGTTGCTCGCATACGACAACGCAAGGACAACGTCGCGCGTATAGAACATACCGATCATTATGCTAACACAACGTCTGATCAGGACACCAACATTGTCGACAACGCCGAGACAGTCTACATCTCCTCACTCGCACTACTGAAGATGCTCAGGCACGGAAGAGCCGGTGTGCCTATGGAAGTCATGGGACTCATGCTGGGAGAGTTCGTGGACGACTACACTGTCCGCGTTGTGGATGTCTTTGCTATGCCTCAGTCAGGTACCGGCGTTTCCGTAGAGGCTGTCGACCCAGTGTTCCAGACCAAGATGATGGACATGCTTCGACAGACTGGAAGGCAAGTTGCGACTTCCCATGTGGCGTTTCAATTTTGCTAACTTCTTCACAGGCCCGAGACAGTCGTTGGCTGGTACCACTCACATCCCGGTTTCGGCTGCTGGCTCTCTAGCGTTGATATCAACACGCAACAGTCTTTCGAGCAGCTTACACCCCGCGCTGTCGCTGTGGTCATCGATCCCATCCAGTCCGTCAAGGGCAAGGTCGTCATCGACGCCTTCCGCCTCATCAACCCGCAAACACTCATGCTTGGACAAGAACCCCGGCAAACCACATCCAACGTTGGACACCTCAACAAGCCCTCGATCCAAGCTTTGATTCACGGCCTCAACAGACACTACTACTCGATAGGCATTGGCTACCGCAAGACTGCGCTCGA
>Ga0265797_10000386_pt1 | contig 81290 bp, 72 predicted proteins | sample P2T30metagenome_FD_192433 | JGI IMG/M metagenome (GOLD analysis project Ga0265797, IMG submission 192433) | Plant litter microbial communities from East Loma Ridge, Irvine, California - P2 T30 | ecosystem: Environmental > Terrestrial > Plant litter > Unclassified | place: USA: California... | reverse complement strand
CGCCCCGGGTCAGCCGCCTTGCCCGGCAACAGCGATGCGATCCGCAACCACTGTGCATCGCTCAATTCGTACCGCTTGACCGCCATTACCCGCTCCGCGTCTCTACACGGATGCCTATGAATCAGCGTTCAGCCCATTCGGAAATCCTGAATGTCCTCCGGCCTAGGCGTCCTTGGCGCCGCCGAACAGCATATCCCCATTGAGCAGGCCCACGCCGACGCACTCGCCTGTCTCTGCGTCGATGAGGTACGACTGGCCACCATCGAACTCGAACGACCAATCCGCCTCGCCTTCCGCCGGCGCGTCCTCGGCGGTGACGCGCCACACGCCTCGCCCGCCGACCTCGGACCGCTCGACCGACGCCGAGCCGTCCCGCCAGGCTGGGCGGCCCCGGCCGTCGGCCCAGGCGCGCGCCGCGCGCAGGGCGTCGTCGGCGTTAGTTGTCACTGGCCAGTCCGTACCAAGCCTGCCAAGTCGCGCCGCTAACTGTCACCGGGCCAAGTAGGACGCCCTTCGCCTCGGCGCCCATCTTGCGCCGCGTGATATCGTAGGTGGGGTTGAGCGGGAACTTGTAGGCAGGGACCTCGCCCTCGATGCGCGGTACCAGCCGCTGCGACCGTGCCTCCGCCATAGCCTCCTCCAGGTAGCGCAAGATGTAGGACCGCTTGTACGCCCCCATGCGCGCGTAGATCGCCGGCCGGCCCAGCGCTGAGAAGGCGCGGTTAAGCCACAAATGGACGACCTCGTGGTGGGCGGCCTTGCGCATGTCGCGGGCGGCGGCCACCACGGATTGTCCACCTGCATCCCTGCCGATCCGAGCCACGTTGGTGGGCGTGGTGCCACCTTGGCCGGCGAACTTGCCTCGCGTGTAGATAATCCGGAACTCGTAGCGGTGCAGCGGTCCAGCGCGGGGCATCTGCGGCAACGCCCGGCGGATCGGCGGCAGCGCGCCCTCGTACGAGTTGCCGAAAGTGCCCTTGGGCCGCCCCTTAAACAGCAGCCCTAGCGCGACGTCGATGCCCAGGATGCCAACTGCCTCCGCCAAGTCCTTGGCCGCCCGCTCGAGATCGGCCTCAGTCCGGGCGTTGTACGTGCCCAGGCCGAAGGAGAGCAGCTTGCGGCAGCCCGCCACCGCGCCGGCGCCGATGGTAAGCCAGCCGCCGACCAGGAGCGCCACGTCGGCGATTTCGCCCACGCCGACGAAGTGGGAGGCAGCCCAGACGGTCACGATTCCCGCAATGATCGCCAAGGCCTCGGGAGAGACAAGTTCGGCTAGGCGGCGGCCAGCGTCGCCGGGCACTAGTGCCGCGGCGCGGCGCACGACTACTTCGAGCCTGTTAGTCAAAGACATGCGGGCGACGTCGGGCAAGTGCACCTCCAGTCGAAACCGTAGCCGAGGCTGGCGCCAAACGCCACTGTTGTGGACCCCTTCGCTGCCGCAGTGTCCGACAGCTAAATGACCGTAACCTCCCGTCCATCTGCGATTAACAGTTGTCCGCTTCTAACAAACGAACGGGCAGCGCTGAGCGACCGTTTTTGGGTCTTCGCCCCCAGCTAGAAATCTGCAACACCGCCTTGACCGATGCCATCCGACGGACCTGCAAATGAATGCCTTTGCACGGCTCAAGGCGAACACCATCTTGAAATGCATGGATGATCTTGGAGATTTGGGGCTGGTGGACGATGGCGACATCGTCCTTGACGAGGCCGCGCTGACGCTGGCGCGGCTCGATCACGTCGAGATCGATGTCGGCCCCTATGAGGACACGTTGTCCGACATCGCTTTGCGTCTGGACGAGGTCGGTGCCGATGCCGCTGACGCTTCGGAGCGCGCCGCCTGTCTCGCGCAGGTGCTTGCCGGCGAGTTCGGCTTTACGGGTGATGCGGAGACCTACGATGATCCTGACAATGCCGATCTGATCCGCGTGATCGACCGGCTGCGCGGCCTGCCAATCAGCTTATCGATCCTGTACGTCGCCGCCGCTCGCCGGATCGGCTGGGTCGCGGACATCCTGAACCTGCCGGGCCACGTCCTCGTCATGGTCGGGCATGAGGCCAGGCCCGTCATCATCGATCCGTTCCGCGGCGGTGTGTCCGTCAGTATTGAACAGATCATGACGCTGGTCGCCGCCGCCAGAGGTGATGTCCCGGCGGCGGTGCGGCAGGTGGCCGCCATGCCGAACCGCGCGATCCTGGTGCGGTTGCTGCTCAATCAGGCGACCCGCGCGGAGAAGGCCGGGCGTGGCCGGCGGGCGCTTTCGCTCTACCGGCGGATGACGTCGATCGCGCCGGGCTATCCGCATCCCTGGTGGGAGCGCGCCCGGCTGGAGCTTGTCGACAACGACGTCGCGGCCGCCCGCGCCAGCCTCACCGCGATGCTGGAGATCACGCGCGACGCCGACTTGCGCGAACGGGTCACCAGCACGCTGGACGCGCTTGCCGCGCGATAGGGCCGTACCAAGTTAGTCGTCATCTGACTTTGCTCATCGGCTGCCAGGCGCGTCCAAGATGATCGTGGGGGATATGAAGGGGGCGCGATGGGATCAACCCATCGCGCCCTATTTCCACATTTCACAACCTGCTGATTTAGCAGGAGGAAAATGGTGCGCCCGGAACGATTCGAACGTCCGACCCTCAGATTCGTAGTCTGATGCTCTATCCAGCTGAGCTACGGGCGCCCGGTGGAAGCGCGCTATTAACAGGGTTCTCGGGGGGCGCAAGTGCGTTGCGTCGAAAAAATGCAGGTCGTAGGGCCGATCCATGCAGAAAGTCGTCCTGATCGCCTCCGTCGCGCTGTTCGTCCCCGTCACGGTGGCTGGCTGTTCGCGGGATACCAATACCTATCCTTCGCTGGCGCAGCGGCCTGCGGAGACGCGCGGATTCGCCGAACCCGAGGCGCCCGCGCCTGAGCCGATCAGGGCCGATCCTGCCCTCGACACCGCGATTGCCGGCCTGACCACGCGGCTGGCCGCGATAAAGGCGGGCTTCGACCGCGACGCCGGGCAGACCGAACGGGCAGCGGCGGCGGCACGGGGGCGGGCGGTGGGCAGCGATGCCTGGCTGACCGCCCAGACCGCACTGGCGGCGCTCGACGACTGGCGGGCGCAGGCATCGTCGCTGGCGAGCGATGCGGGCGAACTGGCCAGCACGCGGGCGGCAACGCTGGCGCCCGCCTATCCGGCGCTGGACGATGTGCAGGCAGCGCTGACGGCGGAAGTGGCGCGGCAGGATGCCGCGATCGATCGTATCCAGGCGGCATTGCCCGGCGCCTGACCGGTCAGAACCCCTTCAGCAGCGGCAGCGTCGTCGCGTAATCGTCGGTCCATGCCGTCATGCCCGGCCGCCCCCGCAGCGGTCGCCAGCCCACCTCGTTCGCGGTCAGCTCCGTCAGCACCGCCCTGTCCCGCGACAGCGCCACCCAGACCGAAGAAGATGCCTCCGCATCGAATGTCGACGGCCGATAATCGAACTGCGCCGCATGCCAGCCGCCATCACGCGCGACCGCCGCGACGACGGGTTCGAGATCGAGGAACCGGTTGGAGATGTGGACGAGCAACAGTCCACGCGGCCCAAGCACGCGGGCATAGGTGGCGAACGCCTCTCGCGTCATCAGGTGCATGGGCACCGAATCCGAAGAAAAGGCATCGAGCGCGAGCAGGTCGAGGTCGCCGGTCGCTTCACGGTGCAGACTGAGCCGGGCGTCGCCCATGCGGATCACCGGATCGGGCAGGCACCGACGCAGATAGGTGAACTGGCCGGTGTCGCGGGCCAATCGGACCACGGCGGGGTCGATCTCGTAGAAGCGCCACGCCTGCCCCGGCCGTGCATAGCAGGACAGCGTTCCCGTCCCCAGCCCGACCACGCCGACCCGCGCATCCGCACCGTATAGCCGGGGCAACACCGCCATCGCCTGCCCTATCCCGGAACCGCGTGCATAATAGGTGGTCGGCATCCGCTCACGGGTGGGGTTGCCGCGCAACTGGATGCCGTGGACGGTGGTGCCGTGATCGAGTGCGCGCAGGCGATCGCCGTCGCGGATCGTGTAGACGCCGAAATAACTGCGGGTGCGGGCACCCGGTTCGGCGGAAAGGATCAGCGAGCGATAGCCGCCGAACAGGATCAGCGCACTCGCCAGCACCGCCAGATAAGCCCATCGCGCGCCGATCGCGACGAAGCCGGTGGCGGCGATGACCAGGAACGACAACCCCTGCATCCCACTGCCACCCGGCCCCCCGTCACGGCCGAAGCCGATCGCGAAAAGGGCGGCGAGCGCCAGGATCACGCCGCCGAACACGAAAGGCCGGCAGCGACCCAGCCACCAGTCGCGGAACAGCGCGAGCAGATAGGTTTGCGGCACCAATGCCCCCGCCGCCAAGATCAGCAGCGGATATTCGTAGGTCCAGTCGAACACCACCGGCGCGACCAGTCCGGCGAATACCCCGCCCAGTGCGCCACCCGCCGACATCGCGAGGTAGAAGCCGGTCAGCCGATCGGGGGCGGGTCGCCGCCGGTACATGGTGGTATGCAACGCCACCGACACCACGAACAGCAGCGCCAGCGCGACGCCGAGATTGAACCATGGCCGCTGCTGATAGCCGCCCATGATGACGCCGCCGAACAGCAAGATCGTGATCGGCGCCATCCGGGTGATGAAATCGGCCATCTCGCGACGCTCGGCAAAGGCCACGGTGAAGCTCAGGAGATAGAGGCCGAGCGGCAGGACCCACAGCAGCGGCATCGCGACGATGTCGGTCGTGATGTAGGTGGAGGTCGCCAGCATCAGCCCGGACGGGACGAGCGCCAGCATGATCCAGTGCCAGACCAGCCGCCGTGCCGGCGCGGCGCTGGCGACAGACTCGGCCACCGGCATCGGTACGGCCCCGGCGCGCGGGAGCATCGCCACGCAGGCGATCACCAGCGCGATCAGCAGCACATAGCCGCCACTCCATAGCCAGCTTTGCGCATGGACGGGCAGCAACGGCTCGACCAGCAACGGATAGGCGATCAGGCCGGCGAAACTGCCGAGATTGGACGCTGCATAGAGCGCATACGGGTCCTGCCCGCCGCTTGCGAGGCTAAACCAGCGCTGCACCAGCGGTGCCTGCGCCGATACCGCGAAGAACAGCGGCCCGATCGATCCCAGCAACAGCCACGGCACCCAGATGGCGGGAGAGACAGTGACGGGTGGCTCCATCGCCATCAGCCCGATCGGCAACCACAGACAGGCCAGCGCCAGCACGCCGAGATGGATTATCCCCTGCGCCAATGGCCGTACCCGACCCAGCCAGTGGGCATAGGCATAGCCGCCGAGCAGCAACGCCTGATAGACCAGCATCGCGGAATTCCACACCGCCGGCGCGCCCCCCAGCCGGGGAAGCGCCATGCGCGCGACCAGCGGCTGGACCAGGAACAGCAGGAACGATCCGGTCAGGATCGTCGCGACGAACAACCCGCGGCGGACGCTGCCCGTCCGCTTGTCCCCGCCCATGCCGGCCTCAGGCATCGGCGACGCGACGCTCGACCGCGTGGGTGATGATCCGGTGGAGCGGATGCCCCGCCGGGAAATCGGGATGCTCGAAATCCAGATCGGGCCGCCGGATCATGCCAAGCCGGATCATCAGCCCCCATGAGGCGGTGTTGGCCCGCACCGTCCATCCCTCGATCCGGTCGCAACGCGTATTCGCCCAGCCCCAGGCCAGGCTCGCTTCCGCCGCCTCGCGGGCATAGCCCTGCCCCCACATCGATCGGGCGAGCCGCCAGCCGATCTCCAGTTCGCCATGCGCGCCGCCCATTCGCAGGCCGCAGAAGCCCAGGAAGCGCCGGTCGCTGCGGCGCTCTAGCGCCCAGAAACAATGGCCGCGTTCGTCCTGCAACGCCGCCTGCCCATCCATCCAGTCGGCAACGGCGGCACGGCTGCGCGCGCCATCGAGATGGCGCATCACCTCCGGATCGGCGCACAGCGCGGCCAGCGGATCGAGATCGGCGGCGCGCCACGGTCGCAGCGTCAGCCGCGCGGTTTCGATCATGCGCCCAGCAACCGGGCGGCGTGCGCGGCATGATAGGTCAGGACACCCGAACAGCCGGCCCGCTTGAACGCCATCAACGTTTCCAGCACCAGCGGATCGCGCTCCCCCGCGCCCACCGCCACCGCCGCCTCGATCATCGCATACTCACCGGACACCTGATAGGCGAACACCGGCACCTCGAACCGCCGCTTCACCGTCGCGACGATGTCGAGATAGGGCAGCCCCGGTTTCACCATGATGCTGTCCGCCCCCTCGGCCAGATCGAGCGCGACCTCGCGCAGCGCCTCCTCGGCATTGGCGGGGTCCATCTGATAGGTCTTCTTGTCGCCCTTCAGCAGCCCGCGCGTGCCGACCGCGTCGCGGAACGGCCCATAATAGGCCGATGCGTATTTCGCGGCATAGCTCATGATCTGGACGTTGGCATGGCCGCCGCGTTCCAGCGCGCCACGGATCAGCCCGATACGGCCATCCATCATGTCCGACGGAGCGACGATGTCGGCGCCGGCCGCCGCCTGCACCAGTGCCTGTCCGACCAACTGCTCGGCGGTCGCATCGTTGACGACATAGCCGGCGGCATCGACCAGTCCGTCATGGCCATGCGTGGTATAGGGATCGAGGGCCACATCGGTCAGCACGCCGACCTCCGGCACCGCATCCTTCAGCGCGCGTACCGCGCGGCACATCAGGTTATCGGGGTTCAGCGCCTCGCGTCCGTCGTCGCTGCGCAGATGCGCGGGTGTGTAGGGGAACAGCGCGATGCAGGGGATACCCAGATCGCGCGCCTCCCGCCCCCGCGCGACGATGCCGTCCAGCGACCAGCGCGACACACCCGGCAGGCTGGCGACCGGTTCCTCCACCCCCTGCCCCTCGACGACGAACAGCGGCCAGATCAGGTCGGCGGGGGTCAGCACGGTTTCGGCGTGGAGCCGGCGGCTCCAGGCGGTGGCGCGGCTGCGCCGGGGGCGGATCGCGGGATAGGTGGACATGCCATGGTCCTTGCGGGATCGTGCCCGGTCCCGCAAGCGTTAGGGCGACGGTTACGGGAGTGTACCGAATGCGCGAGATCAAGTCGGCGGCGATGGTTATCAATGCCAAATCGCGTAAGGGGCAGAAGCTGTACAAGCGTGCCTGCGCGGCGATGAAGGGGCTTCCCTATGAGGTGGACGCCCGCGCGATCGAGGATCCGAAGCAGCTGGAAGCGGCGGTCCGCGACGTGCTGTCGGCGAAACCCGACCTCGTCATCCTCGGCGGCGGCGACGGGACGATCAGCGGGCTCGTTGACCTGTTGGTCGGGCATGACGTGGTGCTGGGGGTGCTGCCGCTGGGCACCGCCAACAGTTTCGCGCGCACGCTGGGCATCCCCCTGACCGTGGAGGGCGCGGTGGAGGTGATCCGGGCGGGACACCGGCGGCGTATCGATCTGGGCATGATCGATGACGATTATTTCGCCAATTGCGCCGCGATCGGGATCAGCCCGCAGATCGCGGAGACGGTGCCGCACGGCCTGAAGAAAGTGTTGGGCATGGTCGGCTATCTCGGCTGGGCCAGTTACCAGTTCGGTCGGTTCAAGCCGTTCACGCTGCATGTCGATGACGGCACGACGAAGCGCAAGCTGCGCGTGGTCGAGGTTCGCATCTCCAACGGCCCCTATCATGGCGGCACCTGGCTGGTCGACGAGGCGGCGGTCGATTCAGGCGAGATCGTGGTGCAGGCGGTGCGCGGGCACTACAAGCGCAAGCTGGCGTACAACTGGGCGGCGAGTTTCTTCGGGCTGAAAGAACGCCATCACGACACGATCAGTTTTTCGGGGCGCAAGGTGACGGTGGATACCGATCCGCCGATGCCGATCTCGATCGATGGCGAGGTGCTGGCGAAGACCCCAGTCACCGCGCGGGTGGCGGCGGCAGTGATCGAAGTGATGGCACCGCCGCCGCCTCAGGCCGTCGACCCCGCCGGAACCGCCTCGTCGGGCTGAGGCACGCGAAGCGCGCCCCGCCGCCAGGGGCCATAGCGATAATAGAGCGCGGCCCCCACCAGCGTCGCGAGCGATCCGGCCGGAAAGCTCCACCACAGCGCATCGGCCCCCAAGGCGGGGCGCAGCCACAAGGACAGGCCGAGACGGATCGGAAACATCGCGACGAACAGGATCAACAGCGGCCCCCACACCGCGCCGTTGGCGCGAACCGTGCCGAACAGCACCATCGTCACGCCGAACAGGATGAAGCTCCAGCTGGCGATCATGCTGATCCGCTGACCGATCGGGATCGCGGGACTATCGGGCGCCAGGAACAGGCCGAGCGTGGTCCGATCGAACCACAGCACCGCCACCACCAGCACCCCGGTCAGCGCGATGTTGTAGACGATGCCGATCCGCGTCACCTGCCCTACCCGGTCCCACCGGTCGGCGCCGATATTCTGCGCCGCCATCGCGCTGACCGCCGCACCGATCGCCAGCGCCGGCATCTGGATGTACCCCCATAGTTGCAGCGTGATCCCGTACGCCGCCGTGGTCGCCACCCCTTCGCGGTTGACGAGGCCGACCATCGCCAGGCCCGCCAGCGAGATGACCAGCATCTGCGCCCCGATCGGCAACCCCTTGGCGAGGATCGTCTTCACCAGCGCCCGTTGCGGGCGGAGATAGGCGAGTTCGGCCCCCCGCAGCCGGATCGGCAGATCGCGCAGATTGATCCAGACGACCAGTGCCACGATCGAGACGGTGCCGGAGATCAGCGTGGCGAACGCCGATCCGGCGATACCCATCCGCGGAAACGGCCCCACCCCCAGGATCAACAGCGGGTTGAGCCCCGCATCGAGGATCACGCCCAGGATCATGAACCACAAGGGCGTCATCGCATCGCCGGTGCCGCGCAGCCCCATCATCACCAGCACCAGCATCATCGATGCGGGGAGCCCCAGAAAGATGACGCGGAGATAATCCTCCGCCAGCGGCAATGCCTGTGGCGGCGTGGCCAGCAGGATGAGGATGTCGTGGGTGGCCGCCCATCCCACCAGCGCCGCGACGACCGAGGCGGCCAGCACCAGCCCGATCGCGGAACCGAACGCGCGCCGCGCGCCCTCCACGTCGCGGCGGCCCCAGCTCTGCCCGATCAGGATCGTCGCCGCCATGCCGAACCCGAACACGGCGCCGAACATCAGGAACATGATGATGTTGGCGTTGGACGTGGCGGCCAGCGCATCCTCGCCCAGGAAGCGCCCCACCCAGATCGCGTTGATCGAGCCGTTGAGCGACTGGAGCACGTTCGACCCCAGCGTCGGCAGCGCGAACGCCATCAATGTGGGGCCGATCGGGCCGGTGGTGAGATCACGTCGGGGATTCGTCACCGTGCCGCTCCTGTTGGGACGGCCGCTATGCCCGATCGACGCGGCCGGGGACATACCCTGTCGCCCCTGCCTGTGCAGGGGCGACGGACGTTCAACCCAACCGGCCCAGCGCCGCGTGCAGGCGTGCCGCTTCCGCCATCTTGTCGGCATGATCGGCCCGCGCCTTCTCCACGGCCTCGGGCTTTGCGCGCTCGACGAAACTGGCGTTGGACAGCCGCCCGCCCAGCGCGTCGCGCTCCTTTTCGGTGGCGGCGATCGCCTTGGCCAGTCGCGCACGCTCGGCATCGAGGTCGATCACGCCTTCCAGCGGCAGGACGAAGGTCGCCTCGTCCACCACCACCTGCGCCGCACCGCCGCTCGCCTCGCCCTCCGCCAGATCGACCCGCGCCAGTCGGGCAAGTACCGGCTGCTGCCGGGCCAGCCGCGCCGTCGTTTCCTCACCCGCATCGCGGACGTGGAGCGGCAGGCGGGCGCCCGGCGGCACGTTCAGTTCGGTGCGCGCCGCCCGGATTTCCGACACGAGACGGATCAGCCAGTCGACTTCCCTGCTCGCTTCCGGGTTCAGCGCACGGGCATCGGGCATCGGCCACTGGCCGACGATCAGGTCGTGCGTCCGCGGCGCCAGACCGTGCCACAGTTCCTCGGTGATGAACGGCATGAACGGATGGAGCATCACGAGAATCTGGTCGAGCGTCCAGCCGGCGACCGCGCGCGTCTCATCATCGATCCGGCCCCGTTCGTCCGCGGCCGGCACCGCCCCCTCGGCCCGGTTCACCACCGGTTTGATGAGTTCGAGATACCAGTCGCAGAACCGGCTCCAGACGAACTGGTAGATGGCGTTGGCGGCGGCATCGAACCGGTATTCTGCCAGCGCGAGGTCGACCGCCTGCACCGTCGCGACGCATTCGGCGATGATCCACTGGTTCACCGCCTGGGTGGCGACGGGCGGTTCCAGCGAGGTCGAACCGCCGATGCCATATCCTTGGGCGAAGCGGCAGGCGTTCCACAGCTTGGTCGCGAAGTTGCGATACCCCTCGACCCGGCGTTCATCCATCTTGATGTCGCGGCCCTGGCTTTCCATCGCCGCCATGAAGAAGCGCAGCGCATCGGCGCCGTATTTATCGATCAACCCCAGCGGATCGACGGTATTGCCCTTCGACTTCGACATCTTCGCGCCGTCCGCCGCGCGGACGAGGCCATGGAGATACAGTGTCCTGAAGGGCACATCGCCCATGAACTCGATGCCCTGCATCATCATCCGGGCATTCCAGAAGAACAGGATGTCGAAGCCCGAGATCAGCACGTCATTGGGATAGCGATTACCGAGCGTCGGATCGCCATTCTCCGGCCAGCCCAGCGTCGCGAACGGCCAGAGGGCGGAGGAGAACCAGGTATCCAGCACGTCGGGATCGCGGGTCAGGACGACGCCCTCCCCCGCTTCCGCCTGCGCCTCGCCTTCGGTTTCGGCGACGAAGATGCGCCCGTCGTCGGCGAACCACGCCGGGATCTGGTGGCCCCACCATAGCTGGCGCGACACGCACCATGGCTGAATGTTCTCCATCCAGTTGAAGAAGGTCTTCTCCCACGTCTTCGGCACCAGCCGGATCGCGCCGCTGCGCACCGCCTCGATCGCGGGGGCGGCCAGCGTCTTGGCATCGACATACCATTGGTCGGTCAGCCAGGGCTCGATCACCACGCCGGACCGGTCGCCATACGGCGTCTGGATCACGCGGTCCTCGACCCGTTCCAGCACACCGGCCTCGTCCAGCATCGCGACGATGCGGGTCCGCGCCTCGAACCGGTCGAGGCCGACCAGATCGGCGGGCACGCCGCCGCAATCGACGATCCGCGCCTTGGCATCCAGCATGTTGAGCATGTCGCGCGCTTCGATCCCGGCGCGACGGCCGACCTCGAAGTCGTTGAAGTCATGCCCCGGCGTGATCTTCACCGCGCCCGACCCCAGTGCCGGGTCGGCGTGTTCGTCGGCGACGATCGGGATCAGCCGGCCGGTGATCGGCAGGCGCACCTGCGCCCCGATCAGCGCGGTGTAGCGATCGTCCACCGGATTCACCGCCACCGCCATGTCGGCCAGCATCGTCTCCGGCCGGGTGGTCGCGACCGAGATCGTCCCGCTGCCGTCCGCCAGCGGATAGGTCAGGTGCCAGAACTTGCCCTGCACCTCGCGCGTCTCGACTTCCAGGTCGCTGATCGCGGTGCCCAGCCCGGCATCCCAGTTCACCAGCCGCTTGTCGCGGTAGAGCAGGCCCCGCCGGTGCAGCTCGACGAACACCTTGATGACCGCCGCTGAAAAGCCCTCGTCCATCGTGAAGCGTTCGTTGGACCAGTCCATCGAACAGCCCAGCCGGCGCAACTGCCGGGTGATCTGCCCCCCCGATTCCACCTTCCACGCCCACACCTTGTCGATGAACGCCTCGCGGCCCAGCTCGGTGCGCTTCACGCCCTCCTTCGCCAGATTGCGCTCGACCACCATCTGCGTGGCGATCCCGGCATGGTCGGTGCCGACCACCCACATCGCATCCTTGCCCTTCAACCGGGCATGACGGGTCAGGATATCCTGCAACGTGTTGTCGAGCGCGTGGCCGATGTGCAGGCTGCCCGTCACGTTGGGTGGCGGGTTGACGATCGTCCACGGCTCCGCCCCCGGCCGGTCGGGGCGGAACAGGCCGTTCGCCTCCCAGTGCGCATACCAGTGGCGTTCGATGGCGGCGGGGTCGAAGGTCTTGGGAAGCTCGGTCATATGCGAACCCTTAGCCGCGCTGCCCCCGTCTCGTCACCCCTTCAGGGTCGACGTGTCCACCGGTCCATCCAGCCCAGCACCTCGCCATACCATTGGCGCGAGTTCTTCGGCTTCATCACCCAGTGATTCTCGTTGGGAAACACCAGCAGGCGCGATGCCACGTCGCGGCGCTGGAGCGCCGTGAACGCCGCCAGCCCCTGCGTATAGGGGATACGGAAATCCTTCTCGCCGGTGATGACCAGCATCGGCGTCTTCCACCGGTCGACGAGGTTCACGGGGTTCCATTTCTCGAACGCCTGCGGGTCCTGATAATAGGTCTTGCCGCCATGTTCCCACTCGTCGAACCACAGTTCCTCGGTTTCGTAGGCCATCGCGCGCGCATCGAACACGCCGTCGTGCTGGACGATGCACTTGAACCGGTCGGGCCACATCCCCTCGATCCAGTTCATCATATAGCCGCCATATGACGCACCCAGCGCGCAGGCGCGGTCGGCATCCAGCCAGTCATGCTTCGCGGTCGCGGCGGCGAGTCCCTTTTGCAGGTCCTCCAGCGGCCAGCCGCCCCAGTTGTTGCGGATCGCATCGGTGAAGCCCTGCCCGTATCCGGTCGATCCGTGGAAATCGACCGCGACCAGACCGTACCCCGCCCCGGCGAACACGGCGGGATTCCATCGATACGACCAGCTGTTGTTGCTCGACCCCTGCGGCCCGCCATGCACCATGTACGCGATCGGCACCTTGCCGCTGCTGCCCGCCGGGCGCACCGCATAGCCGTGGACGGTGTCATTATTGGCACCGGTGAACGAAAAGCGCGACACGGTCGGCATATCGATGCCCGCCAGCTTCGCGGCATTGACGCGGGTCAGCCGGTCGGCCCGGCCGGAACGGGTGACCCGGTAGTAATCGTCCGGCGCGGTCAGGCTGTTCAGGGCGACGACCGCGCCTTTCGGCAATATCGCGACTGCGCTGACATGCCCCTCTCCGGTCAGCCGCGTCACCCGCCCGCCCGCGGCATCGACCCGGAACAGCGGCGTTTCCTGAACATCGTCGGCGGTGACGTATAGCGACCGGCCATCGGACGCCCAGGCAATCGATGCGATCGACCGGTCCCACGCTTCGGTCACCGCCCGCACCTGCCCCGTGGCGAGATCGCGGATCATCAGCACCTGTCGATCCGCTTCGTAGCCGGGCCGTTTCATCGCCGCATAGGCGAGGCGACGGCCATCCGGTGACACCGCGGGCAATGTGTCGGTCGCGTCGTTCGCATCGGTCAGGTTGACCGGCGCGGCCGATCCATCCGCCGATGCCGCGAAGATATCGAGATTGGTCGAGGTCGCCTCGATCCGCCCCGCTTCCCGCAGCGCGAAATAGACGGTGCGGCTGTCGGGGCTCCATGCCACCTCTTCGGCCCCGCCGAACGGCTTGGACGGCGTATCCCCGATCAGCGTACCACCGATCGCGACCCCGTCGCCGGTCGCGCCCTGCGCCGTCAGTGGCAGCACGAACAGTTGCGACCGGGTGCCGTCCGCCCATGTATCCCAATGGCGGACGAACAACCGGTCATAGGTGCGGCCGCTGCCCGCATCGGCCGCCCTTTTCACCACCGCCGGTACCAGGCTGGGTGCGCCGGGCCGGCGATCCGCCCAGATCACCAGGCGACTGGCGTCGGGCGATACCTTGAACCCGTTGAACCCGCCGCCGAATGCGGTGATCGCGCGTGGGGTGCCACCCGTAACCGGGACTGCCCATACGGCGCCGTCACCGCCCTTGCTGGAGGTGAAATACACCGTGTCGCCCACGATCTGCGGATCGTTCTCGTCGACATCGGGTTCGGCAACCAGTTTCTCCGGCGCGGCGCCCCGTCTGGTCAGGTCGAGCCGCCAGAGGTCGTAGCGTCCCCAGTCCTGCGCCAGATCGGTTTCGCGCTGCGCCCAGACCAGCCAGTGCCCGTCCTTCGAGGCGACCGGCGCGCCGATCCGCGACAGCATCGTCACGTCGTCGATCGTCAACTGCCGGGCGGCGGCGGGGCTGGCGGCAAGGGCCGCCCCGATCAGGAAAAGATGCTTCATGACGGACAGTGCTAGAACAGCCGGGGGCCGGATCAAAGCCCCCGACCGTTTCCGCAAGCCGGTCAGCCGGTCAGCCGGTCAGCCGGTCAGGTGCGCGCGCCCGGCTTGTCGAGCACCTGCCGGATGCGCTCGTTCAGTTCGGCCCGACGATAGGGCTTGCGGATCAGTTCGTAGGACCGCGCGCCCTCGTCGATCGCCTCGTCGGCGAAACCGGTGGTCAACAGCACCGCAGTGTGCGGGTAATCGCGCTTGATCGCATTGGCCAGCGCGACCCCGTTCATGCCGCCCGGCATCAGGATATCGGTGAACAGCAGCTGATAATCCCGGTCGGCCTGCATCACATCCAGCGCAGCCCGCCCGCTGCTGCACAGCGTCACGTCATACCCCAGATCGCGCAGCATCTCGCGTCCCAGTTCGCCGACCTCGGGCTGATCCTCGACCATCAGCACCCGCTCACGTCCGCCGGCATCGCGCGCGGGCGACGCGGTGGGCCGCGACGCGACCGAGCCGCTGGCGCGCGGGAAGTAGAGCGAAAAGATCGCCCCGCCATCCTCGCCGTTGCGCGCGGTCGCCAGTCCGCCCGACTGGCGCATGAAGCCATACACCATCGCCAGGCCCAACCCGGTGCCCTTGCCCATTTCCTTGGTGGTGAAGAACGGATCGAAGACCTTGTCGAGAACGGCGGCCTCCATGCCCGGTCCGTCGTCCGTCACCGTCACCACGACATATTCGCCCGCATCCAGCCGGGGCGGAGCATCCGCCTCGTCCCCCGGCAGCACGGCGTTGCGCGTCGTCAGCGTGATCGTGCCGGTGCCGCCCGCCGCGTCGCGCGCGTTGCCGATGATGTTGAGCAACGCCATTTCCGCCTGCACCGGATCGATGCGGCAGTTCCACAGATTGTCGTCGAGCTGCCGCCGAACGGTGGCACCCTCCCCCGCCGTGCGATCGATGATCGGCCGGAAATCGCCGATCAGCGAATTGAAGTTGAGCAGTCGATCCCGCAATTCCTGCTTGCGCGCGAAGGCCAGCAATTGCTGCGTCAGCATCGCGCCACGATTGGCGGAGGTGGCGATCGCCTCCACCGCCCGTCGCGCGGAGCGATCGTCCGGGGCGACGCGCGCCTCCAGGATATCGACATAGCCCAGGATGACCTGCAGCAGATTGTTGAAATCATGGGCGATGCCGCCGGTCAGCTTGCCGACCGCCTCCATCTTCTGCGCCTCGTGCAACGCCTCTTCCGCCTCACGACGGCGCGAGATGTCGAGCTGCGATCCGAAGAAGTATAGAAGATTCCCCGCCTGATCGAGGACGGGCGACACGAACAACGCATTCCAGAAGGTCGAGCCGTTCTTGCGATAGTTCAGGACCTCGACCGCCACCTCTTCCCGCTTCTCGATCGCGGCGCGGACCTGCGCGATCATCTCGCGGTCGGTTTCCGGCCCTTGCAGGAAACGGCAGTTGCTGCCGACGATCTCATGCTCGGCATAACCGGTCATGAACGAAAAGGCGTCGTTACAGAAGATGATCGGATTGTCGGGCTGATGCGGATCGGTGACGACCATCGGCATCCGCGTGGTCTTCACCGCCGCGAAGAAGATATCGCTCGGTGCATCGTGCGGAGGACGGTCATCGCTGATCCGTGACGGCAAAACGGTACCGGCCTCGAATTCGGCGGTCGGCGTGGTGTGGTCGTTCATGCCGCCAACAACCGGACACGGCGACACCCGTTCCCGACCCTGATCGACCGCATCAACGGCCGCCGGTGATACGCGCGATCTCGGCCGCCACATGTTGCTCGACGATCGCCGGCAACCGGCTGTCGAGCCAGTCGCGCAGCATCGGGCGCAGCATCTCCCGGACCAGCCCTTCCAGACTGGCGTCCGCCGTCGGCGCACCGGCCGGCGTCGGCGCGGGTGCCGCGGCGCTCAGGGTGCGGGTCAACTGGTCGATCGCCTGCCGGCTTGCCGCCGCCACCCGGTCCGACACGAGCGGCTCGACCGCGTCGGCATCGGGTTCGGACACCGCCGGACGCGGTGGCGATGGCGGCGTCGGTGCCGGCTCGTCGGCTTCTTCCGCCACCGGTCCGTGACGGGGAATGGAGGCCGTGGTCATCGGGCGCGGCGGAGCCACCGGCTCGGGCGAGATGCGCGGCATCGGCACGATCGGGTCGTCGAGTTCGAGGATCGAGTCGCCTTCATCGTCATAGGGCATGGCCGACGCGCTCGTCGCGATCGGACGCGCCGGGCGCCGCGACCGCACCGGCCCTTCGCCCTCCTCGGCCATGATCCGCTTGATGGACGACAGAATCTCTTCCATCGACGGTTCAGCGCTGATGTCACCCATTCCAGCTAAGTCCTGTACAAGCCGTCTTATTGGCGGTTCGGTGAGGCCGCACCTGTCGTCAACGCCGGGGTCCTGTCAACATCCGTCTTGAGCAGCGGGTCCTGCGGGCGGACGACGCGGGCATTCTGCGCGGGGCTGCCCGCGGTGGACGTTCCGACCGGCACCGGCTCCGGATCGCTGTCGAAATCGTTGATGCTGTGGCGGACGCGACGATAGTTGAGCGTCGGGTCATACAGCGCGCCGCCCTCCAGCCCCAGGTCGCGCGCCTCCGCATCGCCCATCGCGGCGAGCAGGGCGAACCCGGCGACATAGGCATCGCGCCGCGCGCTGACGAGCGTGACCTGGCTGTTCAGCAGTTCCTGCTCGGCATTGAGGATATCGAGGATCGTCCGCGTGCCGACGCTGTTCTCGGCACGCACCCCTTCCAGCGACAGTTTGTTGGCATTCACCGCCGTCTCGGACGACGCGATCACCTCCAGCGAGGATCGCCAGATCGCATAGGCGGAACGCGCCTGTGCGATCACGTTGCGTTCGATCGCGGTGACGTTCTCGATCGCCTGGCTCTGGAGCGCCTGCGCCTGACGCACCTGCGCGGCGGGGCGCCCGCCCTGGAACAACGGCAGCGTCAACTGTAGCCCGGTGGTCGCGGTCCGCTGCGAATTGGGCTGGGCGATCCCGGTGACGGATGCAGGCGCCGATCCCAGATAGTTGAAGTAGTTGCCCTGCGCGACGGCGGATACCCGCGGCAACCGGTTGGCGCGAGCCACCCCGACATCGAAGCGGCTGGCATCCCGTGCCTTCTGCGCCGCCAGGATCTGGGGGTTGCTCTGCAACGCCTCGACCACGGCGGCATCGGGGGTGGCGGGCAGATTGGGCAGCGTCGGCGGCTCTTCCAGCACACCCGGCGGTGCGCCGACGAAATTCAGGTAGTTCTCGCGGCTCGAAACCAGCTGCGCCTGTGCCGACTGAAGCTGCGCGCGGGCCTGTGCCAGCCGTGCCTCCGACTGGGCGACATCGGTTCGGGTCAGGTCGCCGACCTGAAACCGGTCGCGACTGGCGTTCAGGTTCGTTTCCAGCACGCGCACGTTCTGCGTATTGAGCCCGACGATCGCCTCGTCGCGGATCACGTTCATGTACGAGCCGACGACGTTGGTGAACAGGTTCGCCTCGGTCCCGCGCAGATTGGCACGTCCCGCCTCGACCCGCGATTCGGCGGCGCGGACGCCGTTGCGGACCGCCCCGCCCTGGAACAGCGGCACCGACAGTTGCGCGATGCCGGTCGCCGACCGCTCCGGATTGAAGAAGGCGTTCGACGCCTGCACCGCATTCTCGGTGAACTGCCCGGTCAGATTGGCGCTGGGCAGACCGCTTGCCCGGGCGATCGGGACGTTTTCGTCCGTCGCGCGCAGGGCAGCCCGCTGCCCGGTCAGGGTCGGGTTGCTGGCATAGGCGCGCGCCAAAGCCTCACGCAGCGTATCCGCCGAGGCGGGCGCGGCAACAAGCAGGATGCCGCCAAGCGCGGCAGCCCGGAACCGGCGGGGGGCCATCGGATCAGAAGCGGAATGCGGCGGGGCGCAGGAAGCCCGGCAGGACCACGCACTCGCTATCCGCGAACGGCACGGCGGCATGGCCACCCGCCGTGCGCCGGCCGACCGCGAGTCGGGTCACGCCGTTCTGCGCGACGCCCATCGCGATCCGGCCGTCGACGCGCAACTGTTCCAGCAACGCGGTCGGCAGTTCGTCGATCGCGCCATCGATCAGCAGCACGTCGTAGGGCGCACCGACGGGATGCCCCGCCGCCATCGCCCCCTCGACCAGTTCCACGCCGGGAATATCGGCCAAGGTCGTCCGTGCGATCGCGACCAGCGCCGGATCGCTTTCCACCGCCGTCACCCGTGCACCGAGCAGCGCCAGGATCGTGGCGGTATAGCCCGTCGCGGCACCGATCAGCAGCACGCGATCCTCGCGCACGATCTCTGCTTCGGTCAGCAGGCGCGCGGTGGCGAGCGGGGGGTTCTGGAAACGTCCGCCGCCCAGCGGCAGCGCCCGGTCGCGATAGGCCAGATCGGGCGCGGTACCCGGCACGAAATCCTCGCGCGCGATGGTCGCCATCGCGGTGACCACGCGGGCATCGTTGACGTCGTTGGGGCGAAGCTGGCTCGCCACCATCGCCTGGCGGAAGACCGCGGTATCGGCGGCTGCGGGGGTGCTGATCGTCGTCATCCCTGACCTTCTGGCACGGGCGTCTTACCCATGCAATACACTAGTTGTCATCATCATCTACCGCGCCTGCGGAAGCACGCCAAGCACCAATGCCACGCCATCGCCGCGAACGGATAATTCGCCGCAGGTCAAAGCGATGGCGATGCCTAATTTCAGGGCCTGTTTTCGGGGATTGCCGCACCAGCCCTTAACAGGCAGTTGACCGCGCCGCCAAAACCCCCCATTGCCGCCGCCTCCACGCGATCGAGGCCCGATGGCGGAGTGGTGACGCAGAGGACTGCAAATCCTTGCACCCGGGTTCGATTCCCGGTCGGGCCTCCAATGCAAGCTCATAATGTCAGCTTTCCTGCGGTTCGTGGAGCAATTTGGGATCGGTTAGACACGGCAGGTTAGACACGTCGCCGCGTTCCCATGCCGACAATGCCATGATAGCGAGGTCCGCGAGTCGGGCCTGATCGGCAGCGGCGGTGTAGATCGCCACCTCCTTATCGTTGGTCCAACCGCCGACCGCCTTCAGCGTCTGATTGTTCATGCCGAGTTCGGCCATGCGGCGAGCGTTGGCCTTCCGCAGCCCGTGGGCGGAGCAATGCGGGAGGCCGGCAGCATCGCACCAGCCCCGGAACGCGTTGCCGAAACCGGCATAGGTGTAAGGCTTGCCATAGGTGGTGAGCAGATAGGCCTCCGCATCGGCAGGCAGCGGCGGCATGGCGGTGATTGCGGCCAGCAACTGCGGGGCGAGCGGCAACACCATCGCCTTGCCACCCTTGTCCTGATCGAACGCGAATCGGCCGTCTTTCACCGATGGCGGGCCGAACCGATAGCCATCACCGCGGCGCTGGCCGGTCCACAGCAGCAATTCCAACGCGAGCCGGGCGTTCGTGCCCAAGGCGTGCGTTTGCCGGTATGCCGCGATCTCTGGCTCGGTCCAGCTATGGTGACCGCACCGCGCAAGGACAGGGGTCGAAAGCTCGCTGTGAACCGATCGCGTGACTTGTTCGCGAATGGTTGCCGCTATGTACCGTAGGAGAACCAACGTTTGACGCCATTTCCCCTCGTATACACCGATGGGAACCGTCTTCGGGAGGCAGGGGCCGGAGGTTCATGAGATTGCTCCTTTGCGAGCGGGAGGCGGCGCAACGAGGCGGCACGGCTGCCATCCGAATGAGGCAGCTTCCTTCTGCCATGACCGGCCGGTGCGGATGCGACTGACGAGGGAGTCGCTGACCGGGAAGCGGTTGGCGATCTGTTGATTACCCTCGCCTGCCTTCAGCGCCGCGACGATCTGGCCGACCTGCTCGGTCGTCAGGATCGCGTGGCCGTTGTTCTCGCCGTCCTGCCGGCTACTACGCGCGCGACCGCGGCTGAACTTGTCGTCCGAATTATCCTTCGCCGTGCCGAGCAATAGGTGCGCCGGGTTGCAGCAGGATGGGCGATCGCAGGTGTGCCGGACCAATAGGCCATCGGTATCGCGCTGGTTGGCGATCACCCATGCGACCCGGTGCGCCTGGCGCGGCTCGAACGATGCGATCTTGAAATTGCCATAGCCCTTGCCGGACTTCGATGCGGTCCAGTCCCAGCAATCGTCGGGGCCGGCGATCGCGACCTTTCCCCAGAACCGGGACGCCGCATTGGGGTCCGCAGTCAGGTACGAAAGGATGGGTCTAGCGGTTAGACACGGCGCAAACGACTCGGCAGCGGGCCGTGTGTCAATCGCGTTGGTTAGACACGGTTGGGTATCTGATTTCATGGGGAAAGTTATCCCCCGGTCGGGCCTCCAATATCCCGTGTTCAGGCGCTTCCATGTGCCATTCCCCGCCCGTCGAACGCAAAAAATAACCCGGCAGCGGACTGCCGGGTTCGAGGTTGACGCCTAGGGAGCAACCTGGCGCGTCACGTGGCCGCCGCCCCGGAAGGCGGCGGCAAGATCGTCAGTTGCCGTTGAGCAGCGCACCCTCGTTCGCGATCGCCTCGTTCACGAGGCCCGCATCGGCGTTACCCAGCGAATTGTCGAAGCCCAGCGTCGAATTGCCCTCGACCTCGCCAAGATTGCCCTCGGCCGGGAAATCGCCCTCGTTCAACGTCAGTTCGTTGTCCGCGGCGGTGGTCGTCGGCTCCGGCTTGGAGCAAGCGCCCAGCGACAAGGCGGCGGCGAGGGTGAGAGTGGCGGCGACGATCGGCTTCATGAATATGTCCCTTGTTGATGATCCGGCGGGTCCGGGCCTTTCGGCGTCGTCCCATATCGGCCATCATATCCCATCAATCTGATAGGGATTGAAAGAAAAGCTGTCGATCGGGATAGATTGGCTGCGACATGGCTCCGCCTCGCGAACGCCACCGGCCATAGTATTGCCGAGGGCGGCGCTGGACCCGGGACCGGGCCATGCGTTACCCTGTGGCTCTGCACGGGGGATCATGATGACGGCACTGGTCGCGATAAATGGCACCTTGATGGACGGCGTGGACACCGATCGCTTCTCGGTCGTGACGGTGTTCGGCGCGGCGACGCCGACACCCGCGTGGCAGGCGATGTTCGGCTGGCCGGTGAGCGGAGGCGATGCCGTCCCGCTCGACGTGCGATCGGTGGCGGATCGCACCCGCTGGGCGGCGAAGCTGGACGATGCCGTGCGCGGCGCGGACCGGGCGGTATTGCTGGTGGCCGACGGGCTCGGCTGCGCGGCGAGCGCATGGTGGGCGCGGCTGTCGCCCAGCGACTATGTGGCGCGGATCGCCGGCGCGATCCTGCTCGATCCGGGGCGCGGCGACCATGCCGCCCTGTTCGATTCGCCACGGACCCGCCTGCCCTTCCCCTCGCTTGTGATCCAGCCGGACGGTGCCGCGGTCGGCGCGGCGGCGGATGACTGGGGTAGCCGCCTCATCGTCAACGGGCGCGAGCGGCGACGCGCGGATCGCCCGGTCGCGTGGCGGCAGGCGCAGCAACTGTTCTTGCGACTGACGGGCCAGATCGTCGAGCAGGACGTGAACCGGGCACGCGCGCGCATTGCCCGGCTCTGATCGTGCCGCCCGCCAGGGCGGGCATGGCTGGCTGGACGCGAACAGCCATGTCGTGATCGTCGGCGGCGGCTTCAGCGGCGCCCTGATGGCGATCAACCTGTTCCGTTTCGGCGGCCCCCGCACGACGCTGGTCGAACGGGCACCGGAACGGCTCGGTCGCGGTATCGCCTATGGCGCCGCCCATCCCGGCCAGTTGCTCAACGTGCGGGCCGCGGCGATGAGCGCGTTTCCCGACGATCCCGACCACTTCGCCCGCTGGTGTCGCGACCGGGCCGGTGCCGCCCCGGCGGACTTCGTCGCGCGCGAAACCTACGGCGCCTATCTGCGCGAGACCCTGGCCGCCGTGCGGGACGCCGCGGGTGATCGACTGACGATCCTGTCGGGCGAGGTCCATGCGATCGACCGCCTTGCTGGCACCATGCGCATCACATTGGCGGGAGGCGATACGCTGGTGGCGGATGCCGTCGTTCTCACGCTCGGCAATCTGCCGCCGCACGCACCACCCGGGATCGACCCCGCCGCCCTGCCCGCAGGCGTCTATATCGACGACCCCTGGGCGCAGGAGTCGGCGGCGGGCCTGTCGAGCCGGGACCAGGTCGTGCTGGTCGGCTCCGGTCTGACCGCGATCGATATCGCGCTGCGGCTCGATGCGGTCGGGTTCGAAGGCCCTATCCTCGCCCTGTCCCGCCGAGGTCTCGCGCCGCGCCGTCATGTCGATGGCACCCCGCCCGCCCCCGGCTGGACGGAGACGCCCGACATGCCGCTGTCCGCGCTGGTCGGCCGGCTGCGCGCCGATGCCGCGACGCTGGGCTGGCGGGCGGCGGTCGATACGCTGCGCCCGGTGACGCAGCGCTGGTGGGCGCGCGCCGACGCGGCCACGCGCGGCCGCTTCCTGCGGCATTGCCGCCCGTTCTGGGATGTTCACCGCCACCGGCTGGCCCCGGCGGTGGCGGAGCGGATCGACGCGATGGTGGCGGATGGCCGCCTGCGGTTCGCCGCCGGCAAGATCGCCATGGTCGCCCCCCACCCGCAGGGGGCGCTGATCCGCTGGCGACCACGCGGCGATGACGATGCGTGCGACACCATCGCCCGTCGCATCGTCAACTGCACCGGCCCGCAGGGAGACGTGCTGCGCACCACCGAACCATTGCTGCGCCAGCTTGTGGTGGGCGGCATGGTCAGGCCCGATGCCCTGCGGCTGGGGATCGACGTCGACGACGGTTCGCGCGTGATCGATCGCGACGGCCAAGCCCAACCCGATCTCTACTGCGTCGGGCCGATGACCCGCGGCAGCTTCTGGGAAATCGTGGCGGTGCCCGATATCCGCCGGCAATGCGCCGATCTGTCGCGCCGCCTGTCGAACAACCACTGGATCGGCGAGGGATTGTAGCCGGAGTCGGAACCGGAACCGGCGCCGGTCAGTCCAGATTGGGCCGCAGCCACCGCGTCGCCGTCGCCATGTCCACTCCGCGGCGGGTCGCATAATCCTCGACCTGATCCTGCCCGATCCGTGCGACGCCGAAATATTCCGCTTGGGCATGACCGAAATAGAAGCCCGATACCGCTGCGGTGGGCAGCATCGCGAAACTGTCGGTCAGTTCCAGTCCCGTGTTCGCCTCGGCATCCAGCATGTCGAACAGCGTTCGCTTGAGCGAATGTTCCGGGCACGCCGGATAACCGGGCGCCGGCCGAATCCCGCGATACTGCTCGCGAACCATCGCCTCGTTGGTCAGTTGCTCGCCCGGCGCATAGCCCCACAGGTCGGTGCGGACATGCGCGTGCAGCCGTTCCGCGAATGCCTCCGCCAGACGATCCGCCAACGCCTTCAGCAGGATGTCGTTGTAATCGTCGTTGTCCGCCTTGAAGCGCGCGATATGCGCGTCGATGCCGTGGATACCGACCGCGAAGCCGCCCATCCAATCGCCGGCAGGATCGATGAAATCGGCGAGGCACATGTTCGCGCGACCTTCGCGCTTGGCGATCTGCTGGCGCAGAAACGGCAGCCGCACGGTCGCTTCGTGCGTCCGGTCGAGGTTGGGGATGTGAAACCCCTCGGGAATACTCGCGCCGTCGGGGCTGCGATGCGCCTCGCGGTGCTGGGTATAGACCCAGACGTCATCGTCATGCCGATGGCACGGCCATAGTCCGGCGACGCCCCTGGCGGTCAGCCACTTCTCGGCGATGATCCGGTCGAGCATCGCCTGCGCGTCTTCGTACAGTCCGGTCGCGCTGTCGCCGACGACATCGTCGGTCAGGATCGCCGGGAAATTGCCGGCCAGTTCCCAGGCGCGGAAGAACGGCGTCCAGTCGATATAGCCGCGCAGGTCGGCAAGGTCCCAGTCGTCGAACCGGTGAACGCCCGGCCGTGCCACCGGCGGTGCCTTCAGCGCCATGTCGACGGTCAACCCGCGCGCGCGCGCCTCGGCCAGCGGCAACAGGTCGTTCTGTCCCTTGCTGGCCCGCGCGATCCGCACCTTCTCGTAATCCTCCGCGACGCTGGCGACATAGGCGTCGCGCTGCGTATCGCTGACCAGCGTCGTCGCGACGCCCACCGCGCGGCTGGCATCGAGGACATGGACGATCGGGCCGTCATAGGCCGGCGAGATGCGCAGCGCGGTATGCACCTTCGATGTCGTCGCGCCGCCGATCAGCAGCGGCATCGTCATGCCGGCACGCTTCATCTCCTCGGCGACGGTCACCATCTCGTCCAGCGACGGCGTGATGAGACCCGACAGGCCGATCATGTCCGCATCGTTCTCGTTCGCGGCCGCGATGATCTTGGACCATGGCACCATCACGCCCAGGTCGACCACGTCGAAGCCGTTGCACTGGAGCACGACGCCGACGATGTTCTTGCCGATATCGTGCACGTCGCCCTTCACGGTCGCCATGATGATCTTGCCCTTGCCCTTGGCACCCGGCTCCTTCGACGCCTCGATGAAGGGCAGCAGGTGCGCCACCGCCTTCTTCATCACCCGCGCCGATTTCACCACCTGCGGCAGGAACATCTTGCCCGATCCGAACAGGTCGCCGACCACGTTCATCCCGTCCATCAACGGCCCCTCGATCACCTCGATCGGGCGGGGGAACAGCTGGCGGCATTCCTCCGTATCCTCGACGACGTGCAGGTCGATGCCCTTGACCAGCGCATATTCCAGCCGTTTGTTCACCGGCAGGCTGCGCCATTCCGCCGCCTGTTTCTCGGCGACGGCGTCGGTGCCGCGATATTTCTCGGCCAGCGCGACCAGCCGGTCCCCCGCCTCGGGATCGCGGTTCAGGATCACGTCCTCGCACGCGGTGCGCAGTTCGGGATCGATCGCGTCGTACACGTCGAGCTGACCGGCGTTGACGATCCCCATGTCCATTCCCGCCGGGATCGCATGGTAGAGGAAGATCGAATGCATCGCCCGGCGCACCGGCTCGTTGCCGCGGAACGAGAAGGACAGGTTGGACAGCCCGCCCGAGATGTGGACGTGCGGGCAACGGACCTTGATCTCCTTCACCGCCTCGATGAAATCGACCGCATAGTTGTTATGCTCCTCGATCCCCGTCGCCACCGCGAAGATGTTGGGATCGAAGATGATGTCCTCGGGTGGAAAGCCGATCCCCATCAGCAGGTCGTAGGCGCGGGCGCATATCTCGACCTTGCGCGCCTGCGTGTCCGCCTGCCCCACCTCGTCGAACGCCATCACCACCACGGCGGCGCCGTAGTTCATGCACTTGCGGGCATGGTCGAGGAATTGCTCCTCGCCCTCCTTCATGCTGATCGAATTGACGATCGGCTTGCCCGACACGCATTTCAGCCCCGCCTCGATCACGCTCCATTTGGAACTGTCGATCATGAACGGCACGCGCGCGATATCGGGTTCGGCGGCGATCAGCTTCAGGAAGGTCGTCATGGCGTGGTGCGCGTCGAGCAACCCCTCGTCCATGTTGATGTCGACCACCTGCGCGCCGTTCTCGACCTGCTGGCGCGCGACCTCGACCGCGCGGGCATAGTCGCCGGCCATCACCATCTTCTTGAATGCCGCCGATCCGGTGACGTTGGTGCGCTCGCCGATATTGACGAACTGGGTGGCGGAGGATGTGGTGGTCATGAGGCGTCCGGCAAACCAGCAAAAAGTTCGGTGAGCGCCGCTTCGTCGGCGATCTCGCCATTCGAGCGGTAGCGTTCGATCTCGACATGCCCGTCTTCGAACACCTCGATTTCCCAGCGTTCGCCCGGCAAGGCGGCATCGATCATGATCGCATCGTCGCGGATGCTGGTGATCGAATGGTGGATACGCGCCGCGTTCAGCCGGGCGATGATCTGGAAGGGGGTCATGCCGCCATCGTGAAGGGTTCGAGCCCGGCCAGCCGCGTCCGCACCGGCGGCACCGGCACCGCGCGCGGCGACAGGCCGCGTACCTTCTGCGCCATCGCCGCGATGTGCGCGGGCGTCGATCCGCAGCAGCCGCCCAGCACGTTGACCTGCCCCGCGACCGCCCATTCGCCGACCAGTCCGGCGGTGGTCGCCGGTTCCTCGTCATACGCGCCCAGTTCGTTGGGCAGGCCGGCATTGGGATAGATCATGATGAGCGTGTCGCACGTCTCGCTCAGCGTCTTCACATGCGGGCGCAGCTGCTCCGCGCCGAACGAGCAGTTCAGCCCGATCGTCACCGGTTTGGCATGGCGCACCGCATGCCAGAACGCCTCCACCGTATGCCCGGACAGGTTGCGACCGGACAGGTCGGTCAGCGTCATCGACAGCATCAGCGGCAGGTCGCGGCCCAGATCGTGCGCCGCGTCCAGCGTCGCCATGATCCCCGCCTTCGCGTTCAGCGTGTCGAAGATCGTCTCGATCAGGATGAAATCCACCCCGCCTTCGACCAGCGCGTCGATCTGTTCGCGGTACACGCCCTTCAGGTAATCGAAATCGATCTCGCGATAACCGGGGTCGTTGACGTCGGGCGATAGCGACAGCGTCTTGTTGGTCGGTCCGATCGCGCCGGCGATGAAGCGCGGGCGGCCATCCTTCGCCGCGAACTCGTCGGCGACGCGGCGGGCCATCCGCGCACTCTGGACGTTGATCTCGCGCACCAGATGCTCCGCGCCGTAATCGGCCTGGCTGATCCGGTTGGCGGAGAAGGTGTTGGTCTCCGCGATATCCGCCCCCGCCGCAAAATAGGCGCGGTGGATCGATTCCGGCACCTCGGGCTTGGTCAGCGCGAGAATGTCGTTATTGCCCTTCTGGTCGTGGTCCAGCCCCAGATCGCCGGCATAGTCCGCCTCGGACAGTTTCCAGTTCTGGATTTCGGTGCCGAAGGCGCCATCGGTGATGAGGATGCGCTTCGCCGCCTCGGCCTGCAGCTTCTCGCGTGCCGTCATGTCCCGTCCCTCGCCGCTCACGCCGCCACCGCCTCGGCCCCGGCCCCGGCCTTTGGCCGAACCCCCAGCAGATGACAGATCGCATAGGCCAGTTCGGCCCGGTTGAGCGTGTAGAAGTGCAACTGCTTGCACCCCCCCGCATACAGCCGGCGCGACAGTTCCGCCGCCACCGTCGCCGCCACCAGCTGGCGTGCGGCGGGATGCGCGTCCAGCCCATCGAACAGCCGCTCCATCCATGCCGGCACCGCGGTGCCGCACATCGCGGACATGCGACGGACGCTGGCGAAGTTCATCACCGGCATGATCCCCGGCACGATCTCCGCATCGATCCCGGCGGCCGCCACCTGGTCGCGGTAGCGGAAGAACGTCTCCGGCTCGAAGAAGAACTGGGTGATCGCGCGCGTCGCGCCCGCATCCAGCTTGCGGCGCAGGTTATCGAGGTCGGCGGCGGCATCCGTCGAATCGGGGTGCGATTCCGGATAGGCCGCGACCGAAATCTCGAACGGATGCAGCCGCTTCAGTCCCGCGACCAGTGCCGCCGCATTCTCGTACCCGCCAGGATGGCTGACGAATTTGCCACCGCCGCTGGGCGAATCGCCACGCAGCGCGACGATGTGGCGGACGCCTGCCGCCCAATATTCCTCGGCGACCTGATCGATCTCCGCGCGCGTCGCCTCGACGCAGGTCAGGTGCGCCGCCGCCGCCAGCGACGTTTCGCGCTGGATGCGCGCGACCGTGGCGTGCGTCCGCTCCCGCGTCGTGCCGCCCGCGCCATAGGTGACGGAGACGAAACGGGGGCCGAGCGGCTCCAATGTCCGCACCGCATCCCACAATTGCTCGTCCATCTTCTCGTTCTTGGGCGGAAAAAACTCGAAGCTCACGTCCAGATCGCCGCCAACATCGGCGTAAAGGGGCGATTCCAGCGCGCATCGCGCCTCCGCCAGCTGGTCCACCGAAATCGTCATGCCGCCTTCACCTCGTGCAGGGCGGGCGCAAACTTCCGCGCCAGCCACAATTTCACCGTCAGTTCGCCGCCGCCCAGCGTTTCCACCCGCGCGATCCGCAGCCCCGCCGCCTCCGCCCAGCCCGCGACCTGTTCGTCGGCGAAGCCCAGCCGGACATGCGCGTCCTGCGTGCGCAGTTCCTCGCGATCGTGAGCGGCGAAATCGACGATCAGCAACCGCCCCCCGCCGGCCAGCACCCGCGCCGCCTCCGCGATCGCGGCGCCGGGCTGCTGCGCGAAATGCAGCACGTTATGGATGATCGCCACATCGGCGGCGCCATCCGTCATCGGCAGCGCATAAAGGTCCGCCTGCCGTAATTCCGTGTTCGCGGCGCCGGCCAGCTTGGCGCGCGCCAGCCGCAGCATCTCCGAGGATCGATCGATCCCCAGTGCCGCGTCCGCCCGCGCGCCGAACAGCTCCAGCATCCGCCCGGTGCCCGTGCCGATATCGATCAACGTGCCCAGCGGCGCAGGGCCCAGCACCGCCGCCATCGCCGCCTCGACCTCGCTCTCGGCGACATGGAGCGATCGGATCGCGTCCCATTCGCCGGCATGTGCCTCGAACCACGCCGCCGCCGACGCCGCCCGATCGGCGCGCACCGCCGCCAGCCGCGCCGCGTCCGCCACCGCCCAGTGATCCGCCTGCCCCGCGCTCCAGCCGTCGAGCGCGGCGGCGATCGGCCCCACCACCTCCGGCCGGCCCAGCGCGACGAACACCCAGCTGCCTTCCTTGCGCCGCTCCGCCAGACCGGCATCGCACAGGATCTTCACGTGCCGCGATACGCGTGGCTGGCTCTGCCCCAATACCTGGGCCAGTTCGCCGACCGACAGCTCCATCCGCCGCAACAGCGCCAGGATTCGCAGGCGGCTGGCGTCGTCCAGCGCGCCGAAGATGTCGAGCGGATCGATCATGGATCATCATATAAAGAAATCTTTATATGCGGTCAATCGAACTGGTTGGCTGGACCCGATTGCTTTCGGTAGCGTTACGGTTCGCGATGATCCCCCCTTGGGGTCGCCGCAACGGGAGAAACGCAATGAAGAAGTTCGTCGTGCCGGCCCTGGCCGCTGTCGCCATGCTCGCCGCCTGCAGCCAGAACGCGCAGAACGAGACGTCGGAGGCCGCCAACGCGATCGCCGCCGATACCGCCGCCACCACCGAGAACGCGACCGCCGACGTCGATGCCGCGACCGATCGCGCGCTGAACTCGGCCGAGCGCAGCATCGACAATGCCGGCGTCGCGGTCGATCGTGCCGCCGACAAGACCGGTGCGGCCCTCGACAACGCGGCCGACGATGCCGCCGCCGCCGGTGACCGTGCCGCCGACGCCACCGGCCGCGCGCTGGAGAACACTGGCAAGCGCATCCGCGACTGACCGATCGGTTTGCCGGGCGACGATCGCGTCGCCCGGCACGTCTTCCCACAGGAGCCGTCATGAACAAGCGCCTCGGCTCGACCGACCTTCATCTGTCCCCCCTCGTCCTGGGCGGCAACGTCTTCGGATGGACGGCGGATCGTTCGGCCAGCTTCGCGGTGCTGGACGCGTTCGTCGCGGGCGGCGGCACGATGATCGACACCGCCGACGTCTATTCGGCCTGGGTCGATGGCCACCGGGGCGGGGAGTCGGAAACCATGATCGGCGAATGGCTGAAGGCCAGCGGCCGGCGCGACGACGTGCTGATCGCGACCAAGGTGGGGATGCTCCCCGGCGACGGGGGCGAGAAACTGGCGCCCGCGCGCATCATCGCCGCCTGCGAAGCCTCGCTGCGCCGCCTCGGCACCGACCGGATCGACGTCTATTACGCGCATCAGGACGATGACGCCGTCCCGCAAGAGGAGGTGCTCGCCGCCTTCGGTTCGCTGATCGCCGCCGGCAAGGTCCGCGTGCTGGGCGTATCCAATTTCACCGGTCGCCGTCTGAAGTCGGCGATCGACGCGTCACGCGGCACCGATCTGCCCCGCGTCCATGTCCTCCAGCCCGAATACAACCTCGTCAGCCGCCACAAGTTCGAGGGTGAGTTGCAGGATTACTGCGTGCAGGAGAACGTCGCGGTCCTGCCCTATTACGGGCTGGCCAGCGGTTTCCTGACCGGCAAATACCGCAGCACCGCCGATCTCGGCAAAAGCGTGCGGGGCGGCTCGATTGCCGATCTGCTGGCCGGGCGCGGCGCGGCCGTGCTGGCGGCGATGGACGAGGTCGCAGCCGAAACCGGCGCGACGCTGCCGCAGATCGCCCTCGCATGGCTGATCGCCCAGCGCGGCGTCGCCGCACCGATCGCCAGCGCGACCAGCGTGGCACAGCTGGCCGATCTGTTGCCGGCGATGACCCTCGAACTTGATCGGGACCAATTGGACCGGTTGACCAACGCCGGCGTCTGACCGGCATGGCGATCATGGCGAAGTGTATGATATCACCGGCTTCGTCATGATCCTGCCCCGCCCCCTGCTCGCCGCCGTCGCCGCCGTCGTCTGGCTGCTGACCGCGATGGCCGCCCAGGCCGCCGTGACGGTGACGTTCTGGAGCCATGAACTCGGCAACAGCTTTCCCCATGCCTTCTTCACCCTGCGGGGCGTGCCCGATGCCGGCGGACCACCGGTAGACGTCAATTACGGCTTCACCGCCCGCACGCTCAGTCCCGCGATCCTGTTCGGCACGGTCGCGGGGAAGCTGGATATCGCCAAGCCGTTCTACATGGCGGGCAGCGACGCCCGGTTCTCGGTGATCCTCACCGATCGGCAATATGCGGACCTGCTCGCGCTGGTGGCGGCATGGAGCGGCAAGAACGGCGACAGCCGCTACAATCTCAACCGCCGCAACTGCGTCCATTTCGTGCGGGAAGCCGCCCGGCTGGCCGGATTGACCGGCCTCGACCATCCCGGCCTGATGAAGAAACCACGTTCGTTCCTGAACGCGGTGGCGGCGGCCAATCCGGGTCGCGTCGTCGTGCTGAACCTGCCGGGCCGCGCCTATCTGGCCACGTTGCCGGCCTTGCCCGCTCCCTCGCGCTGACCGGCCGGGCGCAGCTCCAGCAGATCGAGGATCGACTGATAGGCCGGGCGTGGCAGCACCAGCCGCCAGCGCGCCGGCTCGATCCGCTCGACCATCCCCACCATGTCGCGTCCGGCATCGCGGCCGTAATCGAGCGGCCGTTCGTCCGCCAATGTCATCGATCCCAGGAACACCGCGCGCGCATCGGTATCCGGGTAAAGCGATCCGATCGGGCGCTGCCGGCCGTCCAGTCCGGTCAGCCGCCGCGCCGCCGCGTCGTCGGATGGGTCACCGGCGGCGATCCGGCATCGTGACCAGTCCTGCGCCGCATAGACCGCCCCCACGCTGCCACGCCGCCCGAGCTTGACCATCCGGCAGTCATACTCGCCCGCGGGCGGCATCGCGCCCGCCAGCGTCCGGTCGGGATCGAACAGGGCCGGGTCGCGCATGATCGCCGCCGCCGCGGCCCGATCGGTGCGGGCCTCACCCAGTGCCTCGGTCCAGGCGGATCGCCACGCGCGCAACCGCGACCGATCGGGCGCGGTCGCCAGCCGCCGCCAGTCGACGCCATCCGTGCGCTGCGCGACGGCACCGGCCGCCGGCATCGTCGCGAGCAGGACGACGCCGAAAAGGCATCTCTTCACGCGGCGGTCCAGCCGCCATCCATCGTCAGGTTCGCGCCGGTGATCGCCTTCGCCTCGTCCCGGCACAGGAACAGACCGAACGCCGCGACCTGTTCGGGCGTCACGAATTCCTTGGTCGGCTGCGCGGCGAGCAGCACGTCGTTCATCACCTGATCGCGGGTCATGCCGCGCGCCTTCATCGTATCGGGAATCTGGTTCTCGACCAGCGGCGTCCAGACATAGCCGGGGGAGATGCAGTTGGCGGTGATCCCGTCGCGCGCCACCTCCAGCGCCACCGCCTTCGTCAGTCCCGCCACGCCGTGCTTGGCCGCGACGTACGCCGCCTTGTTGGGGCTGGCCACCAGCGAATGGGCGGAGGCGGTAGAGATGATCCGCCCCCATCCCTTCGCCCGCATCGCCGGGATCGCGGCGCGCATCAGGTGGAACACGGACGTCAGGTTGATCGCGATCACCGCATCCCATTTCTCCGGCGGGAAATCCGCGACGGGCGAGACATGCTGGATACCGGCATTGGCAACGACGATGTCGCACCCGCCCGTCTCCGCCACCGCGCGCTCGACCATCGCGGCGATCTGTTCCGGCTTCGTCATGTCGGCCGAATCGTAGAGCGCCGCCGCGCCGCTGGCCGCCGCCAGTTCGCTGCGCGCACGCTCGATCGCCTCCGCCTCGCCGAACCCGTTCAGCACCACGTTCGCACCCTCGGCGGCGAAGGCGCGGGCAAAGGCCAGCCCGATCCCCGACGTCGATCCCGTCACCACCGCCGTCTTGCCGTGCAGAAAACCGTTCGCCATCGCTGCCGCCCCTTATCCCATGTTAGTTCGACAACGCCGCAATCGGGCGACGGTGCCGCAACCGCTATCCGCTTCGTGCATTTCACTATCGCAACGATCAGGCGAATTTTCCATGCGGCTCGACGATTACGATCCCAACGACATCAATGTCGGCGACCAGCGTGGCGAAGGCGGCGGCGGTGGCTTCGGGGGCGGGGGTGGCGGCCTGCTGCTGGGCCTGTTGCCGATGATCGGCAGCCGTTTCGGCTGCGGCGGCATCGTCGTCGTGCTCATCATCCTGGCGGTGATGGGCCTAAATCCGCTGTCGCTGCTCGGCGGCGGTGGCGGTTCCAATTCGACGCAGGTCACCCGCTCCGCCCCGGCCGGCGGGAACGAAGCCGTGACCGCCTGTGCGGTCAATCCGGAAAGTCGCGCCGCCTGCAATGCCTTTGAATCCGCACAGGATACCTGGGTGGCGCTGTTCGCCAAGAGCAACCAGCAATTCGTGAAGCCGACCCTGCAATTCTATGGCGGATCAGGCCAGTCGGGTTGTGGCGCGGCGCAGGCGGCGATGGGGCCGTTCTATTGCCCCACCGACCGGGGCATCTATCTCGACACCAGCTTCTTCAACGAACTGGCCAATCGCTTCGGTGCCAAGGGCGATTTCGCACAATATTACGTGATCGCGCATGAATTCGGCCACCATATCCAGAACCTGCTCGGCACCTCCGATCAGGTGCAGCGCATCCAGCGCACCGCCGGCGAGCGGGAGGGCAACGCCGCCTCCGTCCGCCTCGAACTTCAGGCGGATTGCTATGCCGGCGTCTGGGCCGCCGCGAACCGCAACCGGCTCGAACCCGGCGATATCGAGGAAGGGATGACCGCCGCCCGCGCGATCGGCGACGATACGCTCCAGCGCGAAGGTCAGGGCCGCGTCGTGCCCGACAGCTTCACGCACGGCAGTTCCGAACAGCGGATGCGCTGGCTGCGACGCGGTCTGGAAACCGGCGACCCGGCCCAGTGCGATACCTTTTCAGGCGCGATATGATGCGATCAGGCCTACCCGTTCCCGATCGGTCAGGTTGGGCACGGCCGCCTGCCCGGTCGCGGCGGCGATAGCGGCGGCCTCCACCACCGCCATCACCGCCAGCGCCTGCACCGGGAGCACCGGATTGGCCCCCTCCCCGTGCAGCGCGGAGGCGATGGCGGCGTAATAGCATCGCTGGTCACCCGCCTCGGCGGGCCGGGTGGTCACATTGCCCTCACGATCGAAGAGCCGCAGGGGGCCGTCGTCCACGCCCCACCCGTCCGCTCCCGGCCGGATACCACCCAGCAATTGCGCCTCCTGCCGGTCGGGACGGTGCTTCACGATACTGCCGCCGTCACCATGGACCACGAAACGCGGCGAGCCGCCCGCGACCAGCATCGCGGCATGCAGCACCGCCCGCCGCCCATCGCCATACTCCAGCACGACATGCGCCCAGTCGTCCGCCAGGGCGCCCTCGCGTTGCCGCGCCATCGATGCCTGCACCCGTTCGGGCAGGCCGAACAACAGGATCGCCTGATCGACGAGATGCGGCCCCAGATCATACCATATCCCGCTGCCCGGCGAGCCATCTTCCCGCCAACGCGCCCGGACGGCGGGGCGAAACCGGTCGATATGCGATGCCAAATGCACCGGCCGGCCCACCACGCCGTCCCGAATGGCGCGGTTTACCGTCAGCCAGTCACTGTCCCAACGTCGGTTATGGAACACCGACAGCAACCGGTCCCGCGCGGTCGCCAGCCCGATCAGGTCGCGCGCCTCGGCGGTATCGAGCGTGAACGGCTTGTCGACCACGACGTGCCGCGCCGCCCGCAACGCCGCCGTCGCCAAGGGCGCATGGCTGGCATTGGGGCTGGCGATCACAACCAGATCGATCGCATCCGACGTCGCCACCGCCACCGGATCGGCCGCCACCGTCACGCCCGGCAGGTCGGCATGGACCTTGGCCGCATCGCTCGACGCCACCAGCGTCAGCGCCATCCCCGGCACGCTCGCCAGCAGGGGCGCGTGGAAGGTCCGCGCCGCATAGCCATAACCGATCAGGCCCACCCGGATCACCACCCGCATTCCTCCGCATCCGCCGTCCGGTTTGAAAACCGGTCATGCGGTGGCCATAGACGGTTCGCCATTCCCGGAACAGGACGACCCCGCCCATGCCATCGCGCCCCCGGCTCTACTTCGATGGCGGTTGCCGCCCGGCCGGCATGGAGACCGCCGTCGTGCTGCGCGGCGTGGCCTATATCGCCGACGATCTGGGGCCGGGCGACAGCATGGATGCCGAATGGCACGCCCTGATCGCCGCCGTGCGGCTGGCGCAGGCACAGGGTGTGCCCGATCCCGTCTTCCTCGGCGATTCCCGCGCGGTCATCGCGCAGGCCACCGGCGCCGCGAGGGCGCGGGGGCCGGCGCTCGATCATCTGGCAGCGTTCCACGCGCTGACCGCCACGATGCCGCTGCACGTCCGCTATGTCCGCCGATCCCGCAACCTCGCCGGCATCGCGCTCGACCGTCGCCACGACGGCGCGGTCCGCCAGCCCTTTCCGTGCGTTATGTCGTCATGACCGAGACGATCGACCAGCTCCGCGAACGGATGGAGGCCGCCGCCGCCGCGATGGATTTCGAGGAGGCGCGTATCCTGCGCGACCGGATCAACCTGTTGCGCGGCGGTACGCCCGATGCCGATGCCGCGACGGCCGACACCGCCGGCCTCACCCGCCAGCGTGCGGGCGCGATGGGCCTCGGCACCGGCCAGCCCCGCGTCGCTCCGCCCCCCGGATGGACGCCGCCCCCCAGGCCCGATCCGATGACCAGCGGCCGCTCCCGTCGCGGCGGCCGGCGGTAACGGGATCAGGCGATCAGGCGATCAGGCGGCGTCGGCCACCACGCCCGCGCCGACCAGATCGCGCGCCACCGCCTCCGCGATCTTGATCCCGTCGACCGCGGCGGACAGGATACCACCGGCATAGCCCGCCCCTTCGCCCGCCGGATACAGGCTGGCGGTGTTCACGCTTTGCAGATCCTCGCCGCGCGGCACCCGCACCGGTGACGAGGTCCGCGTCTCCACACCCGTCAGCACCGCGTCCGGATGGTCGTATCCCGGTATCTCGCGCCCGAACGCGACCAGCGCCTCGCGCATCGCGGTCACCACGAAATCGGGCAAACAGTCGGCCAGATCGGTCGGCCGCACCCCCGGGCGATAGGACGGGATCACGCTGCCCAGGGTAGTGGAGGGCCGCCCCGCGAGGAAGTCACCCAGCCGCTGTGCCGGCGCGTGGTAATTTCGCCCGCCCACCTCGAACGCGCGGCTTTCCCAGTGGCGTTGCAGGTCGATCCCCGCCAGCGGATGCCCCGGATAATCGCGGGCGGGATCGATGCCGACGACGATCCCGGAATTGGCGTTGCGCTCGTTACGCGAATACTGGCTCATGCCGTTGGTCGCGACCCGCCCCGGCTCCGATGTCGCCGCCACCACCGTGCCGCCCGGGCACATGCAGAAGCTGTAGACGGTGCGCCCGTTCGTGCAGTGGTGCGACAGGCTGTACGCGGCCGCCCCCAGATCGGGATGCCCCGCGCACGGACCGAAGCGGGCACGGTCGATCCAGCTTTGCGGATGCTCGATGCGCACCCCGATCGAAAACGGCTTGGCCTCCAGTTGCACGCCGCGCTCGTGCAGCATCGCGAAGGTATCGCGCGCGCTGTGCCCCACCGCCATCACCACCGGTCCGGTGTCGATCGTCTCGCCGGTCTGGAGCCGCAGGCCGCGCAACCGCCGCCCGCCATCCGCCTCCACCACGATATCCAGATCGTCGACGCGCGAGCCGAAGCGATATTCGCCGCCCAGCGCCTCGACCGTCGCCCTCATGCTTTCCACCATCGTGACCAGACGGAACGTGCCGATATGCGGATGCGCCTCGGTCAGGATTTCGGGCGGAGCGCCCGCCTTGACGAACTCGGTCAGCACCTTGCGGCCGAGATGGCGGGGGTCCTTGATCTGGCTCCACAGCTTGCCGTCCGAAAACGTGCCCGCCCCGCCCTCGCCGAACTGGACGTTGGATTCGGGGTTCAGCTCGCTGCGGCGCCACAGGCCCCAGGTGTCCTTGGTGCGTTCCCGCACCACCTTGCCGCGATCGAGGATGATCGGGCGGAACCCCATCTGCGCCAGGATCAGCCCCGCGAACAATCCGCACGGCCCCGCGCCCACCACCACCGGGCGCGGCCCGGCATAGCCGGCGGGCGCCTTCACCGGAAAGCGGTAACCGGTATCGGGCGTCGGGTTGACGTGGCGGTCGCGCCGGCACCGTGCCAGCACCGGCGCCTCGTTCTTCACCGTTACGTCGATCGAATAGACGAACTGGATGTCCATCTTGTCGCGCGCATCGTGCGCCCGCCGCGCCACCGCATAGCGCACCAGATCGCGCGGCGTGATCCGCAGCCGGTTGCGGATCGCGGCGGCCAGCGCCTCCTCGGGATGGTTGATCGGCAGCTTCAGTTCGGTGATGCGCAGCATGGCCGCGCATCTACCCCTGCTGCCGACCCCCCGCAATCCGCGATCAGGCTGCGGCAACCTCCGGCAATGTCGAGCGTCGCCGCGCGCGCAGCGTGCCGCCGATCAGCCCGAACCCGACCAGCATCAGCGCCCAGGTCGCGGGTTCCGGCACCGCCCCGATCAACGGCGCATCGAGGCGGACGAGGATGAACTCGTTATTGTCCGCCACCCCGGTGCCACGGCCGCCACCCCCGGGGAAATTGTTGTCGTTGACCAGCATCAGCGTCTGGTTATCGACCGCCATGACGCTTTCGATCGTGACGAACGGAAAGCGGAAGGCATTGCTGCCGTCACCGTTCAGGTCGTTCGGGTCGGCGATGTCGAGCAGGTCGAGCACGTTCCGCTTGATGAGCCGGCCGTTCGCGTCGACCTGATCGAAATCGACCATGAACACGCCCTTGAAAGCGGCGGCGGCACCGCTGCGGCCATCGCGTTCGATGACCAGGAAGCGACGATCGTCGATCGCCGTCATCTCGCCGATATTGGTGCCGCCGGTCAGTTCGTAGGTATAGCGTTCGTCGGTGAAGCCGCCCGCCGCCACGTCGAACGCGTTGATCCGCAGCGTCCGCGCGGGATCGCCGGCCACCGTCTGCTCCAGCAGCGTGTACAGCGTGTCGCCGTCCGGGGTCAGCGCCATGCCCTCGAACCCGCCGCTGCGGGGCAGGTTCGACGTACCGGTCGACAGCGGACTGTCGGGCGACTGCACGCCCGGCAGCGAGATCGCGGAGCCGATCACCTTGAAATCGGCATCGGTGTGGATCAGGAACGGCCCGAATTCGTCACCGAAATAGTAAGAGCCGTCGGCCATCCGGCGAAAGCTTTCGACATCCAGATCGGCCCCGGTCAGCAACCGCCCGTCGCGGATCGCCGGGTCGACCGGGATCGCGCCGCCATAATAGGTCGCCCCGTCCGCCTGGATCGGCAGGCCCAGCTGCCGGTTGGGATCGCTCAGCGCGCTGCTGGCGTTGCGCGTCACGGTACCGGTGCCACCCGTCGCGGTCCGGAAATCGATGTCCAGGTCATGGACGAGCAGCAACGCATCGGCCGAATTCGCCTTCGTGCCGAACCCGTTGTCGGACAGTGCCGTGTAGCCGCCACGACCGTTGGCGATGATCGAGGAAAAACCCTGTACCGGCTGCTGCCCCACGAACGGCCCCGTATAGCCGCTGCCGCCGATCCCGAACTGGCCCGATGTCGGACCGGGAATGAAGGTCGCGGCGGGCAACTGCGCGTAACCCACCAGCGTGGCCGCACCGGCGGCGGAACAACCAAGCGCCGCAGCGGCAGCGGCGGCAAGCATCGAAACGGCACGCATCTGAGTGTCTCCCATCATAATGAACGACGCGTTAAGCATCTGTCATGACGGTGTTATGTCAGCACGACGACGGTTTCGGGTCGGTCATGCACGGCTATGGCATCGCCCCCGATGCGGGCGTAGACGGGCGGCCATGGCCGATCGGGTCGTCCCCCGTTAAGGAAAGCGCACCATGACCCTGCCGGACCTTCTGCTACCCACCTGCACGCAGATGCTCGGCACGCTGTCGACCTGGCTGGGCAAGGCGGCGGCGCGGGATGCCGGTGACGGGGCGGCGGACGGGGCGGCGCTGCTGTCCACCCGGCTCGCACCCGACATGTTCCCCCTGTCGACGCAGGTCCGCTTTGCCTGCGTCCAGGCGCTGGAGGGCGTGGCGCGCCTGCGCGGCGAGGCGTTCCCGCCGACGATCGCGGTGCTGATCGGCGAAGGGCGCAACGCCGCCGGACATCCCGGGTCGATCGCCGACGCGCAGGCCCGCATCGCCGAGACGCTGGCGGCGCTGGAAGCCGCCGCCGCGACCATGCCGGATATCGATCCGGCCACCCCGATCGCCCACAGCCTGCCGCAGGGCATGATATTCGATTTCACCGCCGCACAATATGTCCGCGACTGGGTGATCCCCCAATTCTACTTCCACGTGATGACCGCCTACGCGATCCTGCGCGCGCAGGGCGTCGAGCTGGGCAAGGCGGATTACGTCGCCCATCTGTTCGGCTGTCTGCGCCCCGGCACGATGCCGGCGGCCTGACGCGACGGGATCACGTACAGACCACAACAGACGGAGACGGGCGATGAATGCCACCTATGATGCCAGGCTGGGGCTCTATATCGCGGGCGAATGGCTGGGTGCGGCGGGGCGCGACACGCGTGACGTGCTGAACCCGGCGACGGGTGCCGGGCAGGCCGCCTTGCCGCTCGCGACCGAGGACGATCTCGATCGTGCGCTGGCGGCCAGCCAGCGGGGCTTCGACGCATGGCGAGCGACCCCGCCGGCCGAGCGCGCGGCGGTGCTGACGCGGACGGCGCAGTTGCTGCGCGAGCGTGTCGATCACCTCGCCCGCGTCGCCACGCTCGAACAGGGCAAGATCCAGGCGGAGGCGAAGGGTGAGGTCGCCTTTGCCGCCGGGCTGCTCGATTTCCACGCCGCCGAATGCCAGCGCGTCTATGGCCGGGTGCTGCCGCGTCCTGCCGGGTCGCGCTCGATGGTGCTGCACCAGCCGGTCGGCCCGGTCGCCGCCTTCTGTGCGTGGAACTTCCCGATCATGAACGTCGTGCGCAAGCTGGCACCGGCACTGGCGGCGGGCTGCTCGATCATCATCAAGCCGTCGGAGGAGACGGCGGGCAGCGCGGTGGAGGTGATGCGCTGCTTCCAGGATGCCGGACTGCCCGGCGACGTCGCCCAGTGCGTGTTCGGCGTGCCCGACATGGTGTCGCGCCACCTGCTCGCCTCGCCGATCACCCGCAAGCTCAGCTTCACCGGATCGGTGCCGGTCGGCAAGGCGCTGATGAAGCTGGCGGCGGACACGATGATGCGCACCACGATGGAACTGGGCGGCCACGGCCCGGTGCTGGTGTTCGACGACTGCGATCTGGACCGGACGCTCGACACGCTGGTCGCGCACAAGTTTCGCAACGCCGGTCAGGTCTGCGTCGCGCCGACCCGTTTTCAGGTGCAGGACGGCATCTACGATCGCTTCGCCGCCGGGTTCGCGGAACGGACCCGCGCGCTGCGGGTCGGTGACGGCATGGATGCGGCCAGCCAGATGGGGCCGATGGCCAATGCCCGCCGCCCGGACGCGATCGCGGAGTTCGTCGGCGATGCGACCGCGCAGGGCGCGCGTCTGCTCGCGGGTGGCGACCGGGATGGCGATGCCGGCTTCTTCTTCCAGCCGACCGTCCTGTCCGACGTGCCCACCGCCGCGCGGGCGATGAACGAGGAGCCGTTCGGCCCGATCGCGCTCCTCAGCCGCTTCGCGACCGACGAGGATGCGATCGCGGAGGCGAACCGCCTGCCCTTCGGCCTCGCCGCCTATTGCTTCACCGAGAACGGCCGTCGGCAGAACATGCTGGGCGACACGATCGAGGCGGGGATGATCGCGATCAACAACGTCCGCCTCAGCTATCCCGACAGCCCATTCGGCGGCATCAAGGAAAGCGGCCACGGGTCCGAAGACGGGCCGGAGGGGATCGCCGCCCATCTCGTCACCAAGACGGTGCATATCACCTGACCGAAGGGGTCAGAGGCCGGCTTCCTCCAGCGCCCGGGCGATCTCCGCATCGGCGGCGGGATCGTCCTTGGGCGTCAGCCGGCCCAGCACCGTCTGCACGCGCTTCTGCGCGACCTGCAACGTCTTGTGCCGCACCTCGCGGATGGCGTTGGTCCGCCATGACGGGCTTTCGCCCAGCAACGCCGCCCACTTCGCCTCCTCCGCCGCCAGCACGGACAGGGCCAGCCGCAGGCCATCGCGTCGGCCATGGGCATAATCGTCAACCATCGGGCACCTCCAGCCGACGCCGCCCATAGCGGCTGGATCGCGGGCGGGGAACATCGCCGCTATCCGATCCCCCGTATCGGCATCCGGACGCGGCCGTCCGTCAACTCCTTCCCGTTTCCCTGGCGGCACCTAGAGTCGAGCAGGGACAGGCGCCCGTTTTAGAGCGGGATGACATTGGTCTGACCCAATCCGTCATGGCGAGCGCAGCGAAGCAATCCAGTGCCGGACCAGGACGCCTTGGATTGCTTCGCTACGCTCGCAAAGACGAACATCCGGTTCAACCTGATGTCATCCGGCTCTAAGGTGATCGCGGCGTCTGCATGACCAGCCACGCTGGCGATCGTCGATCGCGCCCCCATATCCGCCACGATGGACGGAACAGGACGAATGGCGGGCGGGCCGACCGATGCCTACCCGATGGATGGCGGCACCCCCGAACCCGATTTCGTGGTGATCGACGTCGAAACCGCCTGCGCGCGGGTCAGCAGCATCTGCCAGATCGGCATCGTCGGCTTCCGCGACGGCCGCGAGGTCTTTTCCTATGAGACGCTGCTCGATCCGTGCGACGAGTTCCACGCCGTCAACACCCGCATCCACGGCATCGCCGCGCACCATGTCGTCGGCCAGCCCAACTTCGGGCAGGTCCATGCCATCGTCGACCGCCATCTCGCCAGCCGGATCACCGTCGCGCATTCCTATTTCGACAAGGGCGCGCTTCACGCCGCCTGCCTTGTCCATGATCGCCCGTCGATCGAGACGCGCTGGCTCGACAGCGTCCGCGTCGCCCGGCGGGCATGGCCCGATCTGGACAATCACCGTCTCGGCGGTCTCGCCCGTTACCTCGGCATCGCCCACCGCCATCACGACGCCTTGAGCGACGCGCGCGCCGCCGGCTGGGTCATCGTCAAGGCGATCGATCACACCGGACTGTCGCTGGCCGACTGGATGGCCCCGCCTCGGCAACCCGGGCCACCCCCGCCCGCCGCCGCCGACGGGCCGTTGCGGGGCGAACGGATCGCGATCCTCGGCGAGCCGCGCGACGGCCCGCTCGCGCATCAACTCGCCGCGCGGGGCGGCACGATCATGGCCGCCATGGGCCTGACGACGACGATGCTGGTGATCGCCGCCGCCGATCCCTTTCCATCGTCGGTGACGAACGCCACGGCCTATCGCCGGGCCATGAAGGCGATCGCCGCGGGCCGGTCGGTCACGATCGTATCGGCGGCGGCGCTGCGACGGGCGGGGTTCGACCCCCGCCCCTTTCGCCCGTCGGGTGCTGGCTGACGCCGTTCAGCGACCGCCCGCCAGCCATGCCTCTACCGCCGGGCGGATGCGGTCGGCCGCCGCCTTACGGACCGCGATCGTCGTCAGCGCCCGGCGCACGCCGCCCCGGTCGCTCTCCTTGATGTACTGGTCGGCATAACGCTGGATCTTCCCCGGCATCGCCGGGTCGTTCGATCCGGCGCCAAGCCCGACGATATAGCCCGACCGCGTGCTCTCTTCCAGGAACGCCTCGACCAGATCGCGGTTCGCCACCGCCCAGTCGAAGGCGAGATCGGGATTGCGGTTGGCGACCGCGCGCAGCAACGATGCCTTTTGCGGCGCGGTGATCGTGTCGGTGCGCAGCAGGTCCAGCGCCCGCTGGTTGAGCGCGGGATCGCGGGCGCCGCCCAGCAGGGCGACGAACCGGTTTTTCGCGACCGGATTGGTTTCCGCCTTCGTCAGCGCCAGCAGCGTCTCCCATTCCGCCGCGGTCGCGTTGGTCGCATAGGTGGACAGGATCGGCGCGCGGATCGCGGGCGGGATCGCGGTGGGGTTGCCGGCCAGTTGCGCCACGTAACGCCGCGCCCGTGCCACCACGTCCGTATCGCCGTTCGCGCCCAGCCGGCCGACCAGCGTCTCGCGCAGGTTGGAGGTCGGTGCGGTTTCGCCGGCCTTCGGCTCATACCCCACCCGTGCCAGCACCGGGGATAGCCGCGCGATGGCGCGGGCACGAAGCGGCGCTTCCAGCGGCGTGCCGGAGAAGAAGCCGGTCAGCGTCCCCATCTCGCCCGCCACCGCCTGCCATTCCAGCGGATGCGCGCCGGTCTGTACCCGGTCCGCTGTCTCGAAGCTGCGCGCCAGATCCTGATAGCCCCCCATCGCCAGCGCGAAATCGTCGCCCAGCAGGCCCAGCCGGTCTTCCAGCGTCATGCGCGTGAAATCGCGCACCAGCGCATCGTGCGCCGGCCGGTCGTAGAGGACGCGGGCATAGCTCTGCTTGCCCAGGTTGGCGACCAGCGTACCACAGCCGGTCAACGACACCGGCCGCGCCGCCGGCCCGCTGACGATCGCGTCGGTCCGCGCGCCGGCGTTCGTGCCGCCCACCATCCCGAACGTCACCGGCACCTGCCAGGTCTGCGCCGCCTTCGACGCCTCATCCAGCCCGAAACGCCCCTGCGACACGCTCGCGGTGGTCTTTCCCCCGGTGCAGCGGACATCGGCCACCGACACCAGCGGCACGCCACCCTGCAACGTGAAGCTGTGCGCGATCGCGGTCACCGGCTTGCCCGATGCCGCCTCCAGTTCGGTCCACAACTGATCGGTGACGGTGTTGCTGTATTTGTACTTCGCCATGTAGCGGCGCACACCCGCGCGGAAGGGCACCTCGCCCAGATACGCCTCCAGCATCCCGATCACCTGCTGGCCCTTGGAATAGGTGATGCCGTCGAACGCCTCGCCGATCTGCTCGACCGAGGCGATCTTGCGGATGATCGGATGCGTCGCGGCGGTGGCGTCGGTGCCCATCGCCCCCTCCCGCTCGCCGATGACCGCCGCCGCATGCGAATCCCAGCTGGGGTTGAACTTGTCGGATGCCTTGCCTTCCATCCACGAGGCGAAACCCTCGTTCAGCCACAGATCGTCCCACCAGCGCATCGTGACCAGATTGCCGAACCACTGGTGCGCCATTTCATGCGCGACGACGGTATAGATGCGCTGCCGGTTGCTTTCGGTGGCGCGGGCGGGATCGAACAGCAGTTCGCTTTCGAAATAGAAGATCGCCCCCCAATTCTCCATCGCGCCGAAGAACTGGCTGGAACCCGGCCCGGCGATATGGTCCATCTTGGGCATCGGATAGGGCTGGCCGAAATAATCGTTGTAATAGGGCAGCAGCTTCGCCGCCGCACCCAGCGCGTAATCGCCCTGCCCGACCACGCCCTTGCGACTGATGATCCCCATCTCGACCGTCCCGGCGCGCTGCGCCTTCCGCTCCAGATCGCCCATGCCCAGGAACAGGAGATAGCTGGACATGACCGGCGTCTCGCCGAACTTGTACAGCTGCTTGCCCCCGGCGATCGACGTCACGCTGGTGGCCGGCATGTTGGAAAAGGCGAGCTGCCCCGCCGGTGCCTCCGCGCTCAGGCGGAACCGCGCCTTGAACGCCGGCTCGTCCCACATCGGCGCGAAGCGGCGCGCATCGGGCGCCTCGAACTGGGTGGCGAGCATTCGCACCGGCGATCCGTCCGCCTTGGTGTAATCGATCGCGAACAGGCCGGAGGCGGAGCGGTTGATCTTGCCCGTCCACTGCATCGACAGGCTGTGGCGGCCGACCTTCGCGGCGCGCGGCAGTCGGAGGGTGACGCGCTGCGCCTCCTTGTCGACGCTCACCCGTGCCGGCCGACCGTCGAATGTGGCGCCGATGATGTCGAGATCGGCGGCGTTCAGCGTGATCGTCCGGGTCGCGCGGCGCACCTGCACCGTCACCGTTTCCGAACCGGAGAACAGCAGCGTCTGCGCATCGGGTCGCACGTTGATGTCGTAGCTGATCGGTACGACGTCGGTCGGCAACTGCCCCTGCGCCAGTGCCGGCCCGGACGCGGTGACGGCAAGAAGGACGGCAAGCTTGTTCATCGATAACTCCGGCGAAAGGCGTTTGTCGCACCGGTACACCGTCCCGCCGTCGGGGCAAGGGGTGGCAAAAGGATCGCTCGCGGGATCGGGGGGCGTTTGGATGGGGATCGATCGTCCGCTCGCGGGACGCGGCGGTGGCGCCACCCTTCAGGGGTGGCGCGAGTGACGGGGCTCGAACCCGCGACCTCCGGCGTGACAGGCCGGCGCTCTAACCAACTGAGCTACACCCGCAGACCCTGCAGACCGCGTCGGGGCGATCCACGATGGACTTCGGCTTCGATGGGTTGCTCCATTCCGGTCAGGGAATGGCGCGAGTGACGGGGCTCGAACCCGCGACCTCCGGCGTGACAGGCCGGCGCTCTAACCAACTGAGCTACACCCGCTTGGAAGCGAGGCCGGCCAACTAGGCGAGCCCCCCCGCCCTGTCAACGGGCGTTTTTCATGTATCGTCGCGTCCGTCGTCGCCGGCATCGTTGCGCTGCCGCTTCCGGTTGCCGCGTTGCTGCACCAGCGTGCCGTGTTCGAACAGGAACCCGGCGATATCCGGCTTGCCCGCCGCGCCCAGCACGGTCTGGATGATGATGAGCAGCGGCACCGCCAGCAACGCCCCCAGCGTACCCCACACCCACCCCCAGAAACTCAGCGAGATCAGGATCAGCAGCGGGCTGATCGTCAGCCGGTGGCCGACCACGAACGGCGTGATCGCGTTCGCCTCGATCAGGTGGAATCCGTACATCATCGCCGGCGGCAGCATCGCCATCCAGATGTCGGAAAAGGTCATCAGGCCACCCAGCGCCAGCAGGAACGCTCCGATCACCGGCCCGAAATAGGGGATGTAGTTCAGCAGCGCGACGATCCCGCCCCACATCGCGGGATACGGCATCCCGATCGCCCACAGCGCCGCGCCCGTCACCACCCCCAGCGTCACGTTGATGACGGTGATCGTGCCCAGATAGGCGGACACGTCGTCGATCACGTCCTGGATCACCCGCGCGGTCGCCATCGCCCCGTCGAAACTGGTGCGGCCGGTAATGGTGCGCCGCCGCATCCGCGTCCAGCCGGACAGGAAGAAGAAGATGATGAGCACGCCGAACAGCACCTGCACGATCAGCGCGGGGGCCGAGGTCGCGGCCAGTTCCAGCACCGATCCGGGCGCCGCGACCGCCGTGGTGCTGGGCCGGCGGATCGGGGTGGAGGCGATCTGCCGCAGTGTCTTGTTCACATAGGCTTCGAGGTTGGAATACAGGTCGAACAGCGGCGCCAGATTATCCTGTATCCTCCCCAGCCGCGCGGGCAGCAGGCGAAAGAAATCGGTCGCCGGCACCACGATCGCCGCCAGTGCGATGTTGACGACGACGATGAAGCTCAACAGGCAGATCAGCGCCGCCAGCGTCGACGGCACCCGCCGCCGTTCCAGCCATTCCAGCACCGGCACCAGGGCCACCGCGATCACCAGCGCGGTCGTCAGGGGCAGGAAGAACTCGGCCCCCTCCTTCAGCGCGAACGGCAGCGCCACCGCCAGTCCGATGCCCGCGGTCAGCGTCAGCGCGGCGAGCAGCCGGTCGCGCCGCATCGCGATCCGCACCGCATCGTCCGCCCCCACGCCCACGGGCACGCCCAGCAGGTTGTCGGCGGGAGTATCGGGGGTCAACAGGCGGTCACGCTCGGGCATGACGCGATCCTAGGGCGGATCGGCGGCGGGCGCCACCGCGCAACCACCCCCGATATCGTCGAAAACAAGGCCGGCGAGCGGCCCTGCCGGTCGTCAGTTCCGCTCGATCGCCATCAGCAGCGTGCCGGCATAACGCGGTTCGGCCGGGTTATACAGATTGCTGCCCTGGAACCGGCGCGGCGTGATCCGCAAGGCGCCCAGCCCGGCGAGCTTGAACGCGCCGATCTTCTCTTCCTTGGGCGGGCGGCCGTCGCGCTCCAGCGTGACCGCATCGACGTACAGTTCGTCGTGGCGCGTGTAGATCGCGTGCGGCGCCAGTGTCACCTCGCCGCGATTGTATGTCGCCGCGACCGCCAGTTGCTTGACGATCGCTTCGAAGATCACCGCCGGCGACGGCGGCGGGCCGGCATTGGGGCGCTCGACCTTGGCACTCATGTCGTTCATCCCGTTCCCTCTGCCCGTTTTACCGCAGTGCAGCAATAACGATATGGCGAATGGATCGTTTCATGATGGAACGCGGCCGGCACTCCGGACGGGGCGAAGGCGGAGAGGGCGGACGCGACGTCACCTCCGCCCTCTCCGGTCACTTGGCGGGACCCATCAGCTTCTGCGCGAAATAGGTCGTCTGCAATGCCTGCAACCGCGCGCCCTGTGCGATGTCGGCATCGCCGGAATGCCCGCCCGTGGTATCCTCGTAGAACAGATAGGGCAGGCCATATTCCTTCAGTCGGGCCGCGAACTTGCGGGCATGCTGCGGGCCGACGCGATCGTCCTTGGTGGTCGTCATGATGTACGGCTCGGGATAGGCCACGCCGCGCCGGATGTTGGCGTAGGGAGATATCTTCTCCAGGAAAGCGCGCTCCTCCGGTACCGTCACCGATCCGTATTCGTCGACCCATGATGCGCCCGCCGCGATCTTTTCATAACGCACCATGTCCAGCAGCGGCACGCCGATCGCCACCGCGTTCCACAATTCGGGATGCTGGTTGAACTCCACCCCCATCAGCAGGCCGCCGTTCGATCCGCCATAGATGCCCAGCTTCTTCGCGCTGGTGATCCTGCGGGCGAACAGGTCGCGCGCCACCGACGCGAAATCGTCGTAGATCACCTGCCGCTTGGTCTTGCGGCCGGCATCGTGCCACGCCGGGCCGAACTCGCCGCCACCGCGGATATTGGCCAGCACGAACGCGCCGCCATTCTCCAGCCACAGCTTGCCGGTCGATCCCAGATAGGTCGGCAAGCGCGAGATCTCGAACCCGCCATAGGCGGTCATGATCGTCGGCGTCGTGCCGTCCAGCGGCCGGTCGCGGCGGTGGACGACGAAATACGGCACCTTGGTCCCGTCGGTCGAGGTCGCCTCGAACTGTTCGACCACCTGTCCCGTCGCGTCGAACTTGGCCGGTAACGACTTCACGGTTCGCGGGGCGGCGCTGGTGCCGGCGTCGATCGACTGCAGCGTCGTCGGCGTCGTGAAGCCGGTGACGCTCAGATAGGCCAGATCGCTGCGATCGGTGGTGCTCGCCACCCCCACCGCCAGATTCTCCGCCACCGGCACCGGCCGGTTCGACCAGCCGTCACCCGTCGGCGCCAGCACCGAGACGCGGCCACGCACATTGTCGGTATAGGCCACGATCACCCGGTCGCGCGTCGTCGCCACCTGCTGTACCGCCTGTCGCGGCGTCGGGGTGAACAGCGGGCGCGGGGTGGCCTTGCCCGCCTCGATCTCGGCCAGCGGCACCCAGGCCGCCGCACCGGCGGGGATCGCGCCCCAGGGATCGCTCGTCTCGAAGATCACCCGGCCCGCGACCATCCCGACCGGGTGGGCCCGTGCCGGAATGTCCAGCTTGCGCGTCCCCTGCGGGGTCCACACCAGCGTATCGCCGCCGAAGAACTGCTGCCGCCGTCCGATCAGGACCAGCCGGTGCCCCGCCCCGTCGGTCATCACGCCGGCATAGGTGCCCAGCTGGTCGCCCGGCTCGCCGCGATACACCTCCGTCGCCGCGGCCAGCGGCTGGCCGCGCTTCACCATCTTCACCACGAACGGATAGCTCGACGTGGTCAGCGTCCCCGCCCCCCAGTCGCGGCTGACGAGCAGCGTATCCCGGTCGAGCCACGCCGCCCCCTGCTTGCTGGTCGGCAGATCGAACCCGCCGGGCACGAACTGCCCGGTCTGAAGGTCGAATTCGCGCAGGGTCACCGCGTCCTCGCCGCCCGCCGACAGGTTGACGAGGCAATAGCGATCCTCGGGCTGGAGGCAGGTCGCCCCCTTCCACACCCATTGCTTCCCCTCGGCCTTCGACAGCGCGTCGAGATCGAGCGCAGTCGTCCAGCGCGGCTGCGCGGCGGCGTAATCCGCCTCGCTCGTCCAGCGCCAGATGCCCTGCGGATGCTGCGCGTCGCGCCAGAAATTATAGATGCGGCCGAACCGCTGGTCCGGCATCGGAATCCGGTCCTCCGCGCTGGCGATCGCCAGTGCCTGCGCATAAAAGGCCGCATAGCGCGGATCGTTCTGCAAGCGCGGCAGGGTGCGGGCATTCTCGGCCTCCACCCAGGCAAGCGGCTTGGCGCCGTCCTTGTCTTCCAGCCAGATATAGGGATCGTCGGTCATCGCCGTCGTCTGCGCCACCAGCGGCGATGCCGCAACCACGGCCGCTATCGCCAACGCACTGGCCGTTGCCACTGTCATGCCCCTTCGGGTCCGTTTCTGCATCGATGATCTCCCCAGCCACTGTCGCAAGGCACCGTATACGGTCCTGCACCGGGGCCTTGTGCCGGGTGACGCCGCCGCGATCAATGCGACGCTTGCCCGGTTCGCGAGTTTAGCCGCAATATGATCCACCCCGCCCCCGTCGACGGTCTGCGAACGCCGCAACGCTTCCTCGCCATCGCCGCGATCTCCGCCGGCACCGCGCTGGTCGTGATCGACGGCGCCATCGCCACCGTCGCGCTGCCGACGATCGCGCGCGACCTGAACGTCGCCCCCAGTTCGGCGGTCGCGGTCGTCACCGTCTATCAACTGGTGCTGGTGATGACGTTGCTGCCCTTTTCGGGGCTGGGCGACCGGATCGGGCTGAAACGCCTGTATCAATGGGGCCAGCTGGTGTTCGCGGTCGCGACATTGCTGTGCTTCTTCGCCAGGAGCCTGCCGTTCCTGCTGATCGTCCGCGCGGTACAGGCGCTGGGGGCGGCGGCGGCGCTCAGCGTCTCGTCGGCCCTGTTGCGGTCGATCTATCCGGCGCGGCAACTGGGGCGGGGGCTGGGGATCAACTCGGTCGTCGTGTCCTCCTCCGCCGCCTTCGCCCCCACGCTCGGTGGCCTGATCCTCGGCATCGCGCCCTGGCCCTGGGTGTTCGCCAGCGCGGTGCCCTTCGCCATCGTCAGCCTGCTGCTCGGCCGCGCCCTGCCCGCCCCCGCGCCGCGCGAGGAGCCGTTCGACGTGCTGGGCGCGGGGATGTGCGCGGGCATGTTCGGGCTGGTGATCGGCGGACTGGAGACGGCGGTGCATGGCGACAGCCCGGTCGTCTCCGCCGCGATCGTCGCGGCGGGCGTGCTGGTCGGCATCCTGTTCATCCGCCGCGAACGGGGGGAAGTCGCGCCGATCCTGCCCGTCGACCTGCTGTCGAAACCGGTGCTGGCGCTGTCGACGCTGGGCGCCTTCACCGCCTTCGTGGCGAGCATGACGCTGCTGCTGTCACTGCCCTTCCGGCTCCAGCACGGCTTCGGCTTCGCCCCGTCGGAGATCGGCGCGGCGATCGCGCCGTGGCCGCTGACGACGATGATCGTCGCGCCGCTCGCGGGCTGGCTGTCCGATCGCTATCCCGCCGGGCTGCTCGGCGGGATCGGCATGGCGCTGGCGATCGCGGGGCTGACCGCGCTCGCCTTCCTGCCCGCCGATCCGGATTATTGGGCGATCGCGTGGCGGATGGCGCTGACCGGGGCGGGGTTCGGGCTGTTCCTGTCGCCCAACGCCCGGCTCATCATCGGCTCTACCCCGCGCGAACGCGCCGCCGCCGCCGGTGGCCTCATCTCCACCACCCGCATGGTCGGGCAGACGACGGGCGCAACGCTGGTCGCGGCGCTGCTGGCAATGGGACTGGGCACGGGTGGCGATCCCGCGCTGATCGCGGCGGCGCTGGCGCTGGTCGCAGGGCTGTGCAGCCTCGCCCGGTTGCGCCCGTCGCTGCGCAACCCGCGGCGCGACGAGGCCGCCGACGCCCAGCCCGGCACGCAGGTCCGGTAGCGGCCCGGCGGGGGAACGAGGCCAGCGACAAGGCGTTGTCGCGACACATCAATCCACCCGGAGAATCCCCGATGCCCTATGTCAAAACCCGTGACGGCACCGACCTTTACGTCAAGGACTGGGGTTCGGGAAAGCCGGTCATCCTGCTCCACGGCTGGCCGCTCAACGCCGACAGCTGGGACGAACAGGCGATGGCGCTGGCCGATGCCGGTTTCCGCGCCATCGCCTATGACCGGCGCGGGTTCGGCCGGTCGGGCCAGCCATGGTCGGGCTATGACTACGACACGCTATCCGACGATCTGGCCGACGTGATGAAGGAAGCCGGCGCCGACCAGGACGCGACGATCGTCGGCTTCTCGATGGGCGGTGGCGAGGTTGCGCGCTACATGAGCCGCCACGGGGGCAAGGGCGTCGTCGCCGCCGGTCTGATCTCGTCGGTCGTGCCCTATATGCTGAAGACCGACGACAATCCGGACGGCACGCCGCAGTCGACGTTCGACCAGATCGCCGATGGCATCAGGGAGGATCGGCCGAAGTTCTTCCGCCACACCTTCGTGCCGCAGTTCTACGGCGTCGGCTATATCAGCCATCCGGTCAGCGACGATGTCGTCCACTGGTCGACCGGCCTTGCCATGCAGGCGGGTCTGAAGCCGACATTGGCCTGCGCGCAGGCGTTCAGCCACACCGATTTCCGGCCCGATCTCGCCGCGTTCCGGGTGCCGACGCTGATCGTCCATGGCACCGGCGACAAGACCGTGCCGATCGACGCCTCGGCCCGCGCCGCCGCCGCCGGCATCACCAACAGCCAGCTGGTCGAATATGACGGCGCGCCGCATGGCCTGAACGTCACCCATGGCGATCGCCTGACGCAGGATTTGCTGACCTTCCTCGGCCGGTAACCGCGCCTATCGGAGGGCCGGTCCATGACGACCGGCCCTCCCCCTTACTTCAGCGGTACGATCACCTCGTCCGGGTGGGATACGTTCAGTTCCTTGCGGACCATCTCGTCGACCATATCCGGATTGGCGTGGTCGGGATCGAGCAGCGCCACCCGGTTGCGCAGCACCTCGCGCTTATGGTCCAGCACCGCATATTCGCGCTCTTTCTTCGCAAGTTGCCGCTTGTAGTCGCCATAGGCGAGCGCGCCGTTCGGCCCCAGCACCGCATAGGCGCCGAAGAACGCCATCACCGCCAGCACCGCCGCCGGCATCGCGGCCCGCCGCAACGTCCGGCGCAGCGTCGACGGCTTGCGCGACTTGCCTGACGATTTGGAGCCAGCGCGCATCGCCTATCGCCCGATCAGCACGTCGCGGCCGGCATAGCGCGCCGCGTCGCCCAGTTCTTCCTCGATCCGGATCAGCTGGTTGTACTTCGCCAACCGGTCCGACCGGGCGAGGCTGCCCGTCTTGATCTGGCCGCAGTTGGTCGCGACCGCCAGATCGGCGATTGTCGCATCCTCCGTCTCGCCCGAGCGGTGGCTCATCACCGCGGTGTACTTCGCACGCTGCGCCATCGACACCGCCTCCAGCGTCTCGGTCAGCGTGCCGATCTGGTTCACCTTCACCAGCAGCGAATTGGCGAGGCCGTCCTTGATCCCCTGCCCCAACCGCTTCGGGTTGGTCACGAACAGGTCGTCGCCGACCAGCTGCACCTTGTCGCCGATCAGGTCGGTCAGCACCTTCCAGCCCTCGAAATCGTCCTCGGCCATGCCGTCCTCGATCGACAGGATCGGGTAGCGCCGCGTCAGGTCGGCCAGATATTCGGCCATCTCGTGGCTGGACAGGATGCGGTTCTCGCCGCTGATGTCGTATTTGCCGTTCTTGAAGAACTCGGTCGCCGCGCAGTCCAGCGCCAGCATCACGTCCTCGCCCGGCTTGTACCCCGCCGTCTCCACCGCGCGCATGATGAAATCGAGCGCATCGGTGGTGGACGCGATGTTCGGCGCGAAGCCGCCCTCGTCGCCCACGCCGGTCGCCAAGCCCTTGTCGTGCAGCGCCTTCTTCAGCGTGTGGAAGATTTCCGAACCACACCGGACCGCCTCGACGATGCTCGACGCACCGACCGGCATGATCATGAATTCCTGGAAATCGATCGGGTTGTCGGCATGTTCGCCGCCGTTGATGATGTTCATCATCGGCACCGGGATCAGATGCGCCGCGACGCCGCCGACATATTTGTACAGCGGCATCCCGCGCGCTTCCGCCGCCGCCTTCGCCGCCGCCAGGCTGACGCCCAGGATCGCGTTGGCACCCAGCCGGCCCTTGTTCTCGGTGCCGTCCAGCTCGATCATCGCGGTGTCGAGATCGGCCTGATCCTCGGCATCCATGCCGATCACCTTGTCGGCGATCTCGTCGTTCACGGCCTCGACCGCCTGGTCGACGCCCTTGCCGCCCCAGCGGCTCTTGTCGCCGTCGCGCCGTTCCACCGCCTCGTGCTTGCCGGTCGACGCGCCCGACGGCACGGCGGCCCGGCCGAAGCTGCCATCCTCCAGCAGCACGTCGACCTCGACGGTCGGATTGCCACGGCTGTCGAGGATCTGGCGGGCATGGATATCGATGATGGCGGTCAAGGCAGCGGCTCCCGGTGCGGTCTGTTCACATCGCTCCTATCGCGACGACGTGAAGCGGGCAATGATTGCCGTAGCGGTCGCAGGGAACCGTGACCGCAACCACTGGGTTGAACCTCGTAACGACTTGAAGGAACGGACCATGCCCGACGACGATCTGAAGCCCTTGACCGACGCCGACATCGCCCCCGCCGCCCCGGAAACCACCGCGACGACCAGTTTCGATGTCGATCCGGCGCATCGCACCGGTACCTCTGGCGCTGACACCGGTACCGACACCGACGGCTCCAAGCCGAAGCTCGATGCGAAGCAGGCGATCCGCGACGGCGCCAGCAAGGCCGCCGGTCAGGCGACCGAAAAACTGCGCGCCTACGCCGATGACGGCAAGGAACGTGCCGGTTCCGCTCTGGACCAGCTATCGCAGTTGCTTACCGATGCCGCCGCGCAGGTCGATGGCAAGCTGGGCGAGCAATATGGCCAATATGCCCGCTCTGCCGCCGATCAGGTGCAGGGCTTCGCCGATACGGTCCGCAACAAGGACGTCGATGCCCTGATCGACGATGCCCGCGGCTTTGTGAAGGCCAGCCCCGGCGTGGCGATCGGCATTGCCGCCGCGCTCGGCTTCGTGGTCGCCCGGCTCGTCCAGGCGGGTGTCGAAACCCGGGATCAGGGATGACGGCGATGCCCTCTGACGGCGCGATGCCCGCGCCGGATCACGGCACGGGCGAACCGGGACTGACGACACTGATCGGCCGGCTGATTGACGACAGTCGGTCGGTCGTATCGGCCGAGGTGACGCTGTACAAGGCCAAGGCATCGGAACGTATCGCGGCCTACAAATCCGCGATCGTGTTCTTCGCCGCCGCCGGAATACTGGCACTGGCGGCGCTCGTCGCCCTGTTGGTGGGATTGATCGGGGCGCTCGCGACCCTGGTCGGCCCGCTGGCGGCGACGCTGATCGTCGTGGCGGTCGTCCTCGTCATCGCCGCCGTCCTGGCGGTGATCGGCCGCGGCAAGCTCGCCGCGCCGGAGGTGTCGCAATGAGCGGCCCCAAAACCGATCTCGCCATCGCCGAGGCGGAAGCGGCCGCTGCCCGGTTGCGTCTGTCGGGCACCGTGTCCGATATTCAGGCCCGTCTCGATCCGGCGGTGCTGGCCGAGGATGCCCGACAGGTCGGGTTGACCGCGGTCAGCGTCGGGGTGGACGGTGCCCGTCGCAATCCCGGCGTCGTCGCGGCTGCGGTCGCGGCCACCGGTCTGGTGCTGGCCCGGCATCGAATCGCCGGCATCTTTCGCCGCCGCCGCGCTCGCAAGCCCGTACCCGCCGCCCCCCGATCCTCCGATTGAACCTTCGTCAAGGATGACCATCATGACCGATACCCACCGGCAAGACCCCAACCATCCCGATCACCGCTCCACCTACGATCAGGCCCGCGAATCGGCATCGCGCGTCTATCACGACGCGCGTGACAAGGCGGCCGACGCCTATGACACCTCGGTGCAGGCCACCAAGGAAGTCGCCCATCGCGCCGCCGACGGCATCGAATCGAATCCGCTCGGCGTGCTGGCCGGTGGCCTCGTGGTGGGCGCGCTCGTTGGTTCGCTGCTGCCGCGCACGGCCAGGGAAAAGGAACTGCTCGCCCCGATCGGCCGCAAGCTGAGCGCGACGGTGCAGCAGGCCTTCGCCGCCGCCAAGGAAGCCGGCAAGCAGGAACTCGATCAGGCCGGCCTCACCCCCGGCGCGGCACGCGATCGTGGCCGCTCGCTGCTCGATGGCGTCGCCAAGGCGGTGTCAAGTGCCGGTTCGGCGGCGGCCAGCGCCGCCCGCAAGTCCGACACCGTCTGATCCCAATCGGTTGCGGCGCGATCCGGCCGGGTCGCGCCGCAGCGCAACACGAGCATTGCCGCCCCCCCGCGCATTGCCTAGAAGTGGCCGCCATGAGCAGCAAACTTCACCTCGTCTTCGGCGGCCGAGTCCGCGATCCGCAAACGCTCGATTTCATCGACCCGTCCGCTCTGGAGGTCGTCGGGGTCTTCCCGGATTATGCCAGCGCCGAAAAGGCGTGGCGCGCCGCTGCCCAGCGCACCGTCGACGACGCGGAAATGCGCTTCGTCGTCGTCCATCTGCACCGGCTGCTCGAACCCGATCTCGTCAAGCCCGCCTGATATACCGGCCTGCTGGCGATAGCCGCGTGGCTCAGGCCCGCCGGTATCGCCAGCCAAGCAACGGTCGCGCCAGCACCAGTCCGGCGACGAAGCCGCCGATGTGTGCACCGATCGCCACGGTCACGCCACCCATGCCCGCGAAGCCGATCAGCAACTGGATGCCGATCCACGCCGCCGCCAGCCAGACGATATGGATGATATACGCCGGCACCGGCCCCATCCGCTTCGTCCGGCGCTTTCCGAACAGCACCGCATAGGCACCGACTACGGCGGAAATCGCCCCGCTCGCCCCGATCATCGGCAGGGCGGAGGCGGGCGAAAACACCCATTGCATCGCCGCCGCCGCATAGGCGCCGACGATATACAGGACCGCGATCCCGCCCGCGCCCACCGCGCGTTCGGTTTCCCGACCGCAAAACACGAACATCAGCAGATTGAAGGCCAGATGTGCCCAGCCGCCATGGATCAACGTCGCGGTCAGCGGCGTCAGCCATAGCGGCACTGCGACCGACAGACCGGACGGCAGCACCGCCCCGTCGACACGCAACGGGATGAAGCCCGCGCCGATCGCCGCCTGCGACAGCATCCCTGAAAGGATCAGCAGCGCGGATACCAGCACCGTCGCGGCGGCGATCACCACCGTCGCGCGTGACGATCCCGGCATGTCGGACGACGGTGTCAGATGAAGGCGATCTTGGAGACGACGTAGTAGCGGTCGCCCGCCGGCACCGACACCTCGACCTCCTCGTCCACCTTGCGCCCGATCAGCGCCCGGCCCAGCGGCGAATTGTAGCTGATCCGCCCGGTCTTGGCGTTCGCCTCGGTCTGGCCGACGATCTGGTACGTCACCGGCTTGTCGTCATCGTCGAGCAGCGTCACCGTCGCGCCGAACACCACCTTGTCGCCCGACAGGTCGCGCGGATCGATGATCTGCGCGCGGCTCAGCTTGTCCTCGATGTCCGAGATCGTCGCCTCGTTCTGGCCCTGCTGTTCCTTGGCGGCATGATATTCGGCATTTTCGGACAGGTCGCCATGCGCCCGCGCTTCCTCGATCGCATCGACGATGTGCGGCCGCTCGGCTTTCAGACGCCGCAATTCCGTGGTGAGCGTCTCATAGCCCTCCTGGAGCATCGGCATCTTTTCGACGGTCGCCATGTATATTCCCCAATTCCAGTTCGTCGCCCCGCCCATAGGCGGGCGGTTCGCGCATCAGCCGATCCGATCGACGTCAGTTGTGCGACTGCGAATAATAGGCTTGCAGCGGCCGTACTTCAAGCGTCCCCCCCGATGCGGCAATCGCATGGGCCGCCTGCACGCTGGCCGGCGCGGTGGTGAAATACGGAATCCGCGCCGCCAGTGCCGCCTGCCGGATCGGTTTGGAATCCTTCAGCGACTGCCAGCCCTCGGTCGTGTTGAAGATCAGGGCGATACCACCGTCCGCGATCCGGTCGACGATATGCGGCCGGCCCTGCGCCACCTTGTTGATCCGCTCCACCGGCAATCCGGCGCGTTCCAGATATTCCGCCGTGCCGCTGGTCGCGACGATGGTGAAGCCCTGATCGACCAGCAGCCGTATCGCCGGCACGATCTGCGGCTTGTCCCCGTCCTTCAGGCTGACGAACACCGCGCCCTCGGTCGGCAGGACGGTGCCGGCCCCCAATTGCGACTTGGCGAAGGCGGTCGTGAAATCCGCTGCGATTCCCATCACTTCGCCGGTGGAGCGCATCTCCGGTGACAGCACTGGATCGACCCCGGGGAAGCGGTTGAACGGGAACACCGCCTCCTTCACCGCATAATAATCGATGTGCCGATCGATGGGCGGCAGGTCGGCCAGCTTCTCGCCCGCCATCACCCGCGCCGCGATCTTGGCGATGGGCACGCCGATCGCCTTGGCGACGAACGGCACCGTCCGCGAGGCACGGGGATTGACCTCGATCAGATAGACCTTGCCGTCCTTCACCGCGAACTGGATGTTCATCAGCCCGACGACGGACAGGCCACGCGCCAGCGCCTCGGTCTGCCGTTCGATCTCGGCGATGATCTCCGCCGACAGCGAATAGGGCGGGATCGAACAGGCGCTATCGCCCGAATGGACCCCCGCCTCCTCGATATGCTGCAACACGCCCGCGACCACCACGTCGGTGCCGTCGCAGATCGCATCCACATCCACCTCGATCGCATCGCGCAGATACTGGTCGATCAGAACCGGTGCATCGCCAGACACTTGCACCGCGGTCTGGATATAATCCTCCAGTTGCGACGGCCCGTCGACGATCTCCATCGCCCGCCCGCCCAGCACGAAGCTGGGGCGCATCAGCACCGGATAGCCGACCCGCTCGGCGACGATCAGCGCCTCTTCCCGGCTGCGCGCGATCCCGTTCGACGGTTGCAGCAGGCGCAACCGGTCGACCAGCGCCGCGAACTGCTCGCGATCCTCCGCCAGATCGATCGCCGCCGGGCTGGTGCCCAGGATCGGAATCCCCGCCGCCTCCAGCGCGCGCGCCAGATTGAGCGGCGTCTGCCCCCCGAACTGCACGATCACCCCGACCAGCTCGCCACGCGACCGCTCGACATCGAGGATCGCCAGCACGTCCTCGGCAGTCAGCGGCTCGAAATACAGCCGGTCCGACGTGTCGTAATCGGTGCTCACCGTCTCCGGGTTGCAGTTGACCATGATCGTCTCGTACCCGGCGTCCGCCAACGCGAAACAGGCGTGGCAGCAGCAGTAATCGAACTCGATCCCCTGCCCGATCCGGTTCGGTCCACCGCCCAGGATCACCACCTTGCGCCGGGCGCTTGGCTGGCTTTCGTCCTCGGGTTCGCCGAAGCTCGGCGCCTCGTAGGTCGAATACATATACGGCGTCTTCGCATCGAATTCCGCCGCACAGGTGTCGATCCGCTTGAACACGGGCCGCACGCCCAGCTTCAGGCGATGCGCGCGCACCTCGTCCTCGGTCACGCCGCCGGTCATCGCCTTCACCACCTCGTGGATCAGGCCGCTGCCGCGCGCGATCCCGCGCGTCATGCCGCGCAGATTGGCGGATTGCAGCGCCAGCCACGCCAGCCGCTTGTCGCTGAAGCCCATCGCCTTCAGCCGGCGCATCCCCGCCGCCTCGATCGGCAGGCCGTGGTCCATCACCTCCGCCTCCGCCGCGACGATCTCGGCGATACGGTCGAGGAACCACGGATCGTATTTCGCGATCGCATGGACCTCCGCGACGGTGAAGCCCTCGCGCAACGCCTGCGCCGCCACCAGCAGCCGGTCCGGCGTCGGCGACGCCAGCGCCGCCTCGATCTCCGCGCGCGGGGCGCCGATCAGGTGCTCGACATGGTTGAACCCGGACAGTCCGGTTTCCAGCCCGCGCAACGCCTTCTGCATCGATTCATGGATGTTGCGGCCGATCGCCATCACCTCCCCGACCGACTTCATCGCGGTGCCCAGCGTCGGCTCCGCGCCCTTGAACTTCTCGAAGGCGAAACGCGGAATCTTGGTGACGACGTAATCGATCGTCGGCTCGAACGACGCCGGCGTCGCGCCGGTGATGTCGTTCTCGATCTCGTCGAGCGTATAGCCCACCGCCAGCTTCGCCGCGACCTTGGCGATCGGGAAGCCCGTGGCCTTCGACGCCAGCGCTGACGAGCGCGACACGCGCGGGTTCATCTCGATCACGACCAGCCGGCCGTCCTTCGGATTCACCGCGAACTGTACGTTTGAACCGCCTGTTTCCACACCGATTTCACGCAACACCGCGATCGATGCGTTGCGCATGATCTGGTATTCCTTGTCGGTCAGCGTCAGCGCCGGCGCGACGGTGATGGAATCGCCGGTATGGACGCCCATCGGATCGACATTCTCGATCGAGCAGATGATGATCGCGTTGTCCTTGCGGTCGCGCACCACCTCCATCTCATATTCCTTCCAACCGAGCAGCGACTCCTCGATCAGCACCTCGGTCGTCGGCGACAGGTCCAGCCCGTTGCGCACGATCGCCAGGAATTCCGCGCGGTTATAGGCGATGCCGCCGCCCGACCCGCCCATCGTGAAGCTGGGCCGGATGATGGCAGGAAGGCCAACCTTATCAAGACCTTCCAGCGCCTCCTTCTCAGTATGCGCGATGGCGGAGCGCGCGCTTTCCAGCCCGATCCGATCCATCGCGTCACGGAACTTCAGCCGGTCCTCCGCCATGTCGATCGCATCGGCATCCGCGCCGATCATCTGCACGCCGAACCTGTCGAGCGTACCGTCGCGGAACAGCGCCAGCGCGGTGTTCAGCGCAGTCTGCCCGCCCATCGTCGGCAGCACCGCGTCGGGCCGTTCCTTCTCGATGATCTTCGCGACCACCGCCGGCGTGATCGGCTCGACATAGGTCGCGTCGGCCAGTTCGGGATCGGTCATGATCGTGGCGGGATTGGAGTTGACGAGGACGATGCGATAGCCCTCCTCCTTCAACGCCTTGATCGCCTGCGTGCCCGAATAATCGAACTCGCACGCCTGCCCGATGACGATCGGCCCCGCGCCGATCACGAGAATGGAGGAGATGTCGGTGCGTTTTGGCATTACTTGTCTTCCGAAAGCTGTTCGTTACCGATGAAGCCCAGCTTCATAGGAGCGATACTCGCACGAAGGCGCCTGAGTACGCAGTCCACCTTTTGGTATTTTGCAGCCGGAGAGGGCGTAAACCTTACATCATCTCCCCCGAGATGCCTGAGCCATTTGCGCGGTGCCTTACAAGCATCAGTCATGGTGTTGAGCTGATTCTGCGTGAGCCTTAACGCGGGCGATCCAGAGTATGTGGACGTTTGCAAAACTAGGGCTAGCAAAATGCTCATGCCGTCTTTGCCAATGAGCCAACAAACCGCTCGAACAGATAGAAACTATCCTGCGGCCCCGGCGACGCTTCCGGGTGATACTGCACGCTGAACGCCCGCCCGCCCTCGATCTCCAGTCCCGCGTTGGAGCCATCGAACAGCGACACATGCGTCTCGGTCACGCCCTGCGGCAGGCTGTCACGCTCCACCGCGAAGCCGTGGTTCATGCTGGTGATCTCGACCGCGCCGTCGCTCAGCCGCTTCACCGGATGGTTGGCGCCGCGATGTCCCTGGAACATCTTGGTCGTCCGCCCGCCCAGCGCCAGCGCCAGCAACTGATGGCCCAGGCAGATGCCGAACAGCGGCTTGCCGGTGTCCAGCAACTGCCGGATCACCGGCACCGCATAGTCGCCGGTCGCGGCGGGATCGCCGGGGCCGTTGGACAGGAAGACACCGTCCGGCCCCAGCGCCATCACCTCGTCGAAGGTCGCGGTCGCCGGCACCACCGATACCTTCGCCCCTGCCTGAGCAAGATTGCGGAAGATATTGTGTTTGCTGCCATAATCGATCGCGACGACATGCGGGCGATCCGCCGCGCCGTCATCCGCGCCGTAACCGAAGCCCAGCCGCCAGATGCCGCCTTCCCAGTTCCCGTGCGTCTCGCGCGTCACCGTCTTGGCGAGGTCCATCCCCTCCAGCCCCGGCCACCCGCGCGCCATCGCCAGCAGCGTGTCGAGATCGAAGCGGCCGTCGGCAGAATGCGCGATCACGCCGTTCGGCGCGCCACCGCCGCGGATGCGCCGGGTCAGCGCGCGGGTATCGATCCCCGCCAGCCCGATCCGCGCATGGCGGCGCATCCAGCCATCCAGATTCTCCATCGCGCGGAAGCTGGACGGCGCGGTCGGCACCTCGCGCACGATCATGCCCAGCGCATGGGGGTTGTCCGCCTCCACATCGTCCGGGTTCGCGCCGACATTGCCGATATGCGGGAAGGTGAAGCAGATCATCTGGCCCGCGAAGGACGGGTCGGTCATGATCTCCTGATAGCCGGTCATCGCGGTGTGGAAGCACACCTCGCCGACCGCCTCCCCCTCGGCGCCGAAGCCATGGCCCCAGATCACGTCGCCGCTGGCGAGGACGAGAACGCCGGTGGCGCCCTCCGGCTGCGGGGGCGCGGATACGACGGGCGCGGCAAATGTCGTGGCGTCGGCCATGATGCGGCGGGCACTCCTTTGGATCAGCGATGTCGCTAAGCCCCGCCCGCTAAAGACGCCCACCTCTCCCGTCAATCTGCTATGGCCGCGCCACCATGATTCGAGACGACATCAAATCCGCCCAGCTCGCCGCCATGAAGGCCGGCGACAAGGAGGCGCGCGCCGCCATCTCCCTGATCCAGGCCGCGATCAAGAACCGCGACATCGAGGCGCGCGCGCCGCAGAGCCGCGAGGGCAAGGCCCCCGACGACGACGACGTTCTGGTCGTCGAGGTACTGCAGAAGATGGTGAAGCAGCGCCGCGAATCGATCGCGATGTACGAAACCGGCAACCGCCCCGAACTCGCCGCCGCCGAGGCGGCCGAGGTCGCGGTGATCGAACGCTTCCTACCGCAGCAGATGGACGAGGCCGAGACGAAGGCCGCGATCGAGGCGATCAAGACCGATCTGGGCGCCACCGGCATGAAGGACATGGGCCGGGTGATGGCCGAACTGAAATCTCGCCACGCCGCCACGCTCGACATGAGCAAGGCGAGCGGACTGGTGAAGGCGGCGCTCGCCTGATCTGCCTTACCTGATCTGTCCTACAGGCGGGGCCGGCGCTATACCGGCCGCGCTCTTTCTCCCGATCGGCCGACCGGAAAGTCGCATATCGGCGCACGGACCCCTGTAGGATGCGACTTTAGTGACTTTTCGCGGGGGTTCCCGCTTGCCGATCACGACGGATGCGGACATAGGCGTTATAAAGCGCGCATGAGCCTCTCACCCGCCTTTCTCGACGAACTGCGTGCGCGCACGTCGCTGTCGGCGCTGATCGGCAAGACCACCAAATTGCAGAAGGCCGGCCGCGAGATGCGCGGCTGCTGCCCGTTCCATAACGAAAAGACGCCCAGCTTTTACGTCAATGACGACAAGGGCTTCTATCACTGCTTCGGCTGTTCGGCGCATGGCGATGCGATCCGCTGGATGACCGACCAGCGCGGCCTGCCCTTCATCGATGCGGTCAAGGAACTGGCGCAGACGGCGGGCATGGAGATGCCCGCGCAGGATCGCCAGTCCGCCGAGCGCGCGGAAAAGGCGAAGGGCCTGCACGAGGCGATGGCCGATGCCGCGGCCTGGTTCACCGAGCAGTTGCACGGGCTTGCCGGTAACGACGCGCGCCAGCTGCTCGACCGGCGCGGTATCGCGGCGGAGACGGCGCGCACCTTCGGCATGGGGTTCGCCCCCGATTCGCGCGGCCGGCTGAAGGCGGCGCTGAAGGATTACGGCGATCCGATGCTGGTCGAATCCGGCATGTTGATCCAGGTCGAGGGTAAGGAGCCCTACGACCGGTTCCGGGGCCGCCTGATGATCCCGATCCGCGATGCGCGCGGCCGGACGATCGCCTTCGGTGGCCGCATCATCGGCGAGGGCGAGCCGAAGTATCTCAACTCCCCCGACACCCCCCTCTTCGACAAGGGCCGCACCCTTTACAACCTCGATCGCGCCGCGCCGGCCGCGCGCAAGGCGAACCGCGTGCTGGTGGTCGAGGGGTATATGGACGTGATCGCGCTGGCGCAGGCGGGGATCGCGGAGGCGGTCGCCCCGCTCGGCACCGCGCTGACCGAGCATCAGCTGGAACGGCTGTGGCGAATGGTCGACGTGCCGATCCTGTGCTTCGACGGCGATGCGGCCGGGCAGAAGGCTGCGTTGCGCGCCGCGCACCGCGCGTTGCCGCTGCTCCAGCCGGGTCGCAGCCTGTCGTTCGTCACCCTGCCCGAGGGGCAGGACCCCGACGATCTGGTCAAGGCGGGCGGCGCGGGCGCGATGGAGGCGTTGCTGCGCGAGCCGCAACCGCTGGTCGATCGGCTGTGGCGCAGCGAGGTCGCCGCCGAACCGCTCGACACGCCCGAACAGCGCGCCGGCCTGAAACGCCGTCTCGCCGAACTGGCCGGGGGCATTGCCGACGATTCAGTGCGCGCCGAATACCAGTCCGATTTCCGCCGCCGCTTCGACGCGCATTTCACGCCGCAGCGCAAACCGTTCGTACCGTTCCAGCGTGGCCGCCAGCCATGGCGCCCCGGCCCGGCCCTCCCCACCGGCCCCGTGACCGAGGATGCCAAGGCGTTCCGCGCCGCCGGGATCGACCGGGTGCTGGCGAAGGCGGTGCTGGCCGGGCTGATCCGCCATCCGGTCGAGATCGCCCGCCATATGGAGGTGCTGGGCAGCCTGCGCCTCGCCGACGGGGCGCTGGGCCGGCTGTTCGAGGCGGTGGTCGATGTCGCGCTGGAGGACCGGCGCACCGGCGACGCGCTTGATAGTGCGCACCTCGTCACCATATTGCAGAAGTCCGGTTTCGGGGAGGTCGCCAGCGATCTCCTGCGGGCCGATGCCATGCCCTATTCGTTCACGCAGCCGTCCGGTAACGATCAGCGATCCCGCGAGGATCTGGACGAGGCGATCGCCATCCTGATCGCCCGGCCCGAGGTCGATGCGCAACTGGCGCAAGCGACGCAGGCGATGCAGACGCGCTTCACGGACGAGGCGTTCGAACGGCAGGTGGCACTGGTCAGGGAAAAACAGGCGTTGGAAATGCGACTTGCAAACCTATGTCAGTCGAACGAAGACGCCCGATCGTTGGGTTTCGAGGGTAATTGATGGCGAAGGCTAACATGGCGGCAGATACGACCGAGGCTCCGGAAACGGGTGATGCGCCGCTGATCGATCTCAACGATGCGTCGGTCAAGAAGATGCTCGCCCGTGCCAAGAAGCGCGGGTACATCACCTATGACCAGTTGAACGAGGCGTTGCCGCAGGATCAGCTGTCGTCCGACCAGCTCGAAGACGCGATGGCCGCGCTCAACGAGATGGGCATCAACATCGTCGAGAACGAGGAGGCCGGCGAGGACGGCGAGACCGAGGAACGCGCCGACGATGCCGAGGAGCCGGAGGCCGCCGATGACGGCACCGCCGACACCGCGCTGCCGGAAAAGAAGAAAGAGACGATCGATCGCACCGACGATCCCGTCCGCATGTACCTGCGCGAGATGGGCGCGGTTGAACTGCTGTCGCGCGAGGGCGAGATCGCCATCGCCAAGCGGATTGAGGCGGGTCGCGACACGATGATCCTGGGACTGTGCGAAAGCCCGATCACCTTCAACGCGATCATCGACTGGTCGACCGCGCTGAACGAAGGCACGATGCAGCTGCGCGAGATCCTCGATCTCGACGCGATGCTGTCCAAGGGCCCGAGCCCCGAGCAGGTCGAAGGCGCCGAGGAAGAAGGCGACGAGATCAGCGAGAAGACCGCGGGTGCCTCGTTCAAGGAAGAGGAAGAGCCCGAGGAACCCTCCGCCGACGAGGACGAGGACGGCGAGCGTCGCACCCCCCGCCCCTCCGACGACGAGGACGAGGACAACACCCTCTCGCTCGCGCAGATGGAGGAGCAGCTCAAGCCGATCGCGCTCGAACGCTTCGCCAACATCACCGCGCTCTACAAGAAATTCGCCAAGCTTCAGCAGACCCGGCTCGACTCGATGGGCGCAGGCGGCGAACTGTCGGCGGCGGACGAGCGCAAGTATCAGAAGCTGCGCGAGGACCTGACCGCCGAGGTCGAGAGCGTCCAGTTCCACAACGCCAAGATCGAATATCTGGTCGATCAGCTCTACGCCTTCAACCGTCGCCTGACCGCGCTGGGCGGTCAGATGCTGCGGCTGGCGGAACGGCACAAGGTGCCGCGCAAGGACTTCCTCGACCGCTATATCGGCCATGAACTGGACGACACGTGGCTGGTCACGGTCGGCAAGGTCGACAAGAAATGGACCGCCTTCGTCACCAACGAGGGTGAGGCAGTCGATCGCATCCGCACCGAGATCGGCGAAATTTCGCAGGCCACCGGCATGGCGCTCGCCGAGTTCCGTCGCATCGTCAACATGGTGCAGAAGGGCGAGCGCGAGGCGCGGATCGCCAAGAAGGAGATGGTCGAGGCGAATCTGCGCCTCGTGATCTCGATCGCCAAGAAATACACGAACCGCGGCCTGCAGTTCCTCGATCTCATTCAGGAGGGCAATATCGGCCTGATGAAGGCGGTCGACAAGTTCGAGTATCGTCGCGGTTACAAGTTCTCGACCTATGCGACTTGGTGGATCAGGCAGGCGATCACCCGCTCGATCGCCGATCAGGCGCGCACGATCCGCATCCCGGTCCACATGATCGAGACGATCAACAAGCTGGTCCGCACCAGCCGCCAGTTCCTGCACGAGCAGGGCCGCGAACCGACCCCAGAGGAGATGGCCGAGCGCCTTTCCATGCCGCTGGAAAAGGTGCGCAAGGTGATGAAGATCGCCAAGGAGCCGATCTCCCTCGAAACGCCGATCGGTGACGAGGAGGATTCGCATCTGGGCGACTTCATCGAGGACAAGAACGCGGTCATCCCGGTCGATGCCGCGATCCAGGCGAACCTGAAGGAAACCGTCACCCGCGTCCTCGCCAGCCTGACCCCGCGTGAGGAACGCGTGCTGCGCATGCGCTTCGGCATCGGCATGAACACCGATCACACGCTGGAAGAGGTCGGGCAGCAGTTCAGCGTGACACGCGAACGCATCCGGCAGATCGAGGCGAAGGCGCTCCGCAAGCTGAAGCACCCCAGCCGCAGCCGCAAGATGCGCAGCTTTCTCGACCAGTAAGACCGCAGGGGTCGTGGTGTCGGCACCACGACCCCATCGATTTTCGGATACATCCCGGATCGAAGACCGCCCGCCGCTCGACGTCGCGGCGCGTGGCCCGCCTTATGAAGCGGGATGACACCATCCTGATCCATCCCATCCCCATCCGTCATGGCGAGCGCAGCGAAGCAATCCAGGGTCGGACCGGGACGCCCTGAATTGCTTCGCTCCGCTCGCAACGACGAACATCCTGTTCAAGCCGATGTCATCCGGCTCTAGGCGATGGGGCGCCCTTCCCCGCGGATCGCGACCGGAGACGGTGGACGAGCGCCAAAGCCCCGCCAGTCAAAGGCCAGCGGCTTCGCATGACGCCCGGGGCATCTGATGCCGATGTCCAGAACCGGGCAAACCGTTCGAACGCCCCTGGCCGGGTGGTGCCGCCCACCGTCATGCCTGCCACAGGCGGCTGGACGATCCGATCCGCCATGCGGGCATCCCCGGCCGCCATCGCTCGGTATCCGCCGACAGCCGGGTCCCCGTCAGACGATGATATGCGGCACGAACCGGGCAAGATCGCGGGTGATGGCGACGTCGTCCTCGCGGATCGACATGGCGACCGCTTCGTCCCCGACGATCCACGATCCCACCACGGGACGGAACCCGTCATGGTCGGGCAGCGGCGCCAGTGCCTGGACGATATAGCCTTCCTCGCCATAACCGCCCGCCGGGCCGTGCTGGACCTCGCCGCCATCGACCAGTTCGATGTCCCAGCCCTCCCGCGAAAAGAACGGCTTCCTAGCATAGCGCGGCCCGATAGCCGCCACCGCGGCCGGATCGTCGGCAAAGGCGGCGGGCAGCAGATTGGGGTGGCCGCGATGCCGCTCCCACAGCAGCGGCAGCATCGCCTTGTTCGACAGGATCGCCTTCCACGCCGGCTCCAGGAACAGCGCGCGGGCCGTGGTCAGGTGCGCGGCATAGGGCTCACGCAGCATGTCTTCCCACGGATACAGCTTGAAGATCGCAGCGATGATCGTGCCGGCCTCGTCGACGAAACGGCCATCGCCATCGACGCCGATGCGGTTCACCGCCACGAATTCCGGATCGAGCCCCGCCTGCCGCGCCACGTCCTCCAGATAACGGACCGTCTGCCGGTCTTCCGGATGGTCGGCATCGCTGGCGAAATGGAGCAGGCTGCCCGGCGTCAGGATCGCCCCCATCCGCGCGACCAGCGCCTCGTGCAGGCGATTATACTGATCGGCCTCGGCGGGCAGCGCGCCGGCCGCGATCATGTCCTCCAGCCATTGCCACTGGAACAGCGCGGTTTCGAAGATGCTGGTCGGCGTGTCCGCATTGTATTCCAGCATCTTCGCCGGCCCGGTGCCGTCATAGCTGAAATCGAACCGGCCGTAGAGCGAGGGCGCCCGCGCCGCCCAGCTGCGCGCGATCACGTCACGATGGTCGTCCGGAATGGCGAGGCGATGCATCAGCGCCTCGCTCCCCGCCGCCTCCGCCACCAGATCGAGGCACATGGCATGGAGCTCGCCGCTCGGCCCCTCGATCCGTTCCTCCACCTCGTCGAGCGTGAAGCGGTAATAGGCGCGCTCGTCCCAGTACCGCTCACCGCCGAGATGGTGGAAGGTGAAGCCCATCCGCTCGGCGGTCGCCTGCCAGTCGGGCCGCTCGGCGGCGGTGATGCGCTCCATCGCCTATTCGCGCGGCAGCGCGCGGATGCCGGTGTCGTTGGGCAGCCGCTTGGTATCGGCACCGTCCGTCGATCCTTCCTGCGGGCCGGCCAGCCGCGCGAGGATGTCGTCGGCGCTGCTCGATCCCTCCAGCAACCCGGCATTGCGCAGCTTGGCATCGAGATCGGCGCCGGTGCGCATGTCTTCCAGTTCGGCGGAGGCGCGGAACTTCTCGTCGCGGATCGCCTGCTGTTCCTTGATCCGCTTCAGGCTGTCCGCCGCCGATCCCATCGACGACAGGGTGCCGCCATAGCTGGCCGCGACGCTGGCCTGTGCCTTCTGCACGCTTTCGTTGGCACGGACGACCTCCACCTCGCGCGACAGCGCCTGGATCTTGCCGTCGGACTGCTTGATGATGCCGCGGATGCGATCCTCGGCGGTACGCATGTCGGCGATCTGCGGCATCTTGGTCGCCTCCTCCGCCTCGATCGAGGCGAGCCGTTCGGCGACCTCGCGGGCCAGGTCCATGTCGCCGCGCTGCATCGCCGCGCGCGCCGAGCTTTCATACTTGCCGCGCTGCGCGACCAGCCCTTCCAGTTCCTTCTCGATCAGCCGGCGGCGCGCGGTCAGCGTCGCGAGATCGTCGCGCGCCTTGCCCTGCGCGGCATGGGCGTCGCGAATCTGCTGGTCGAGGATGACGAGCGCCCGCTTGTCGACGGCCGCCTGCCCCGCTTCGTGCGCGGTGCCACGGATCAGGGTGACGAGCTGTTTCCACATGGTACGATATCCTTCAGGCGGCGAACGCGGTACGCAGATCGTCCGCAGCGGAGATGGCGTTGTCGGCCAGCACCCGCAACTCCAGCACGATCATCTCCATCGGCGAGGCGGCCGCGAGTTCGCCGACCAGTTCGTAATAGTCGCGGCCGTCCACCTCGGTGATCGCGAAGTTGGACAGCGGTACCACCTTCTGCGCCTTCAGGATGAAGCGGTTGAAGGCATCGGCATTTGCCTGCTCATCCACCGGCCACAACAGCGTCGAGGCGACGATCTGATCGCCCGCCGCGCTGAGGAACACCGCCAGATCGCCATGCTCGCGCATCGTGACGTGCAGCACCGGTTCGTCGCCCTCCAGCGGCTGGACCGCGAATTCGCCGTCATAGCCGCGCAGCGCCTCCGCCAGTGCGTCGATCGTCCAAGGCTCCGCCAAATCCCGTCCCTTTCCGTGGCTGTCGCTTGACACTCCAAGCACGACACCGCAGCACTTGCAACATGGGGAAGCGGGATGACGATGGCGGAACGTCGGAGCGTGACGGAGCAGCGCCGGACGGGTGGGCTGGCCGTCGTGCTGCGCCGATTGTATCTCGCCGCCAGCGAACTGCATCCCGGCATCCTGTTCGCACTGCTGCTGGCGCATATGGCGACCAGTCATGTCGCGCTGCGGCTGGCCGGCGAGGCCGATCTGCGTTCCCCGATCGCGTTCATCTACTGGTATGCGACGACCGCCTCGACGGTGGGCTATGGCGATCTGTCGCCCAAGGGGGATGCCGGCCGGTTGCTCGCCGCCTTCTGGGTGATGCCAGGGGCGATCGCGCTGTTCACCACGGCGATCGCGCGCACCTTCGCCGGGCTGTCCCAACGCTGGCGTCGCCGCCGGCTCGGACTGGGCGACTATAGGGCGATGCGGGGGCATGTCGTCCTGATCGGCCACGAACCGGCGCGCACCGTGCGGATGGTCGCCGAACTGGCCGCCGACGGGCGGCGCGACATCGTGCTGGTCGCGACCGAGGAACTGCCCGGCGACGATCCCGCCTTTCGCTATGTCCGCGCCGGCAGCCTGACCGCGCCCGCCGACCTGCACCGCGCCGGTGTCGCCACCGCCGCACGCATCGTCGTCTACGCCACCACCGATGCCGAGACACTGGCCGCGACGCTGGCGGTGACCGCCCTGAACGACGATGCCCATATCGTCTGCTTCCTGCGCGACGCGGACACCGCCCGGCTGCTGCATGCGCATTGCCCGGCGGTGGAGGTGGTGCTGACCCCGACCGTGGAACTGGTGGTCAAGGCATTGAGCGACCCCGGATCGAGCCATCTGCTCGCCCAGCTGGCCAGCCACACCGATACCGGGGCGACGCTGTATGCCTGTCGGGCGGTTGGCGGGGGCGGCTATGACGAGGTCGCCGGACGGTTGCGTGAACGCGGCGCCGTGCTGGTCGCAAGTTGTCCGGCCGGTGCGAATACGCCGCGGTTCGATCTCGATCGACGGATCGTCGATGGCGATCGCCTGTTCTATGTCGCCAAGGAGCGGCTATCGTCATGATCTGGAAATCACTCTTCGGCCTCGACCAGCGTCCCGCCACGACCCGGCTGGCCGAGGTGCGCAACATCACCATCGGCCGCACCGTCCGGCTGGACGCGCTGGCGTGGCGGATGCTGGAGAATACCGGCTTTCGTCTGGAACGCGACACGCTGGAGATCACCGCGCAGGGCGTCATCAAGCTCGACGACGGCAGCCATGTCCACCGTTTCTACACCGACGACGAACTGATGCTGCAGGCGGTCAGCCAGCAGGCGGACGGTTCGGATGCGGACGATTTCACGCTGTTCCGCCCCTGGTCGAGCACCTACCCCGCCGGCCGCGCCGACAAGGAGGCGTTCCTTCAACGGATGGCGAAGGCGCACTGGGACGAGGACGGCCTGCCCCCGTTCCGCCGGTTCTGGTATGACGAGGACGACCGCGACCAGCCGCCCGTGCAGTTGTGGGAAGCGGTCTATTACGAACGCGACGCCGACCCGGTCCGCCACATCCGCCAGACCTGCATGCTCTATTCCCGCGACCTGCAACCGGCCGGCATGGAACTGCTGCTCGCACTGGCGATGGAGCCGGAGGGCGGGGATTACACGCACGAGATCATGGTCGGCCTGCCGCTCGGCCCGGCCGAATTCAGCGCCTGAGGGGGAAACATGGACTATCTGACGCACGGCTTTCTGGAGGGCGCGGGACATTTCGTCGTCGCCTTCGGCCTAGCCTGCCTGCTGCTGGCGGTGTTCAAGCGGCTGTACCAGATGTCGACGCCCTATGACGAGGCGAGCCTGATCGCGGCAGGCAATCTCGCGGCGGCCGTCGCGCTGGGGGGCGCGATCATCGGCTTCGCGCTGCCGCTCGCCTCGGCGCTCAGCGTGACGGCCGACCCGATCGAGTTCGCCCTGTGGGGAGTGCTGGCCGGGGCTGTGCAGATTCTCGCCTCGCTGATCGTGCGGCGTTTCGTCGTGCGCGACATGGCTGCCCGGATCGAGGCGGGGAACGTCGCCAGCGGCATCTATCTGGCGGCGACCTCGATCGGCGTCGGGTTGCTCAACGCCGCCAGCATGACCTATTGAGGGACGCGTGATGGATACTTCCTTCCGCCCGCCGGCCCGCCGGCGTATGCGCTCCGCCGCCGCCGGTCTGACCGCGATCGGATCGGTCGCGATGCTCACCGGGTGCGACCCCAGCCCCGAGGAAATGTCCAGGAAGCAATTCGGTCCACCGACCGAGGTGGCGGCGTTCCAGTCCATCCGCGAATGCGTCGCCGCCGGCGACTATACGCAGGCGCAGTGCGAGGACGCACAGCGCACCGCCGCCAACGACGACAACCGCACCGCCCCCCGCTTCGCCGACAAGGACGTGTGCGAAGAACAGTTCGGCAGCGGATCGTGCCAGCCGCGCAATGACGGCGGCCAAAGCTTCTTCGCGCCCCTGCTGACGGGCTTCCTGATCGGGCAGATCGCGAACGGTGGCGGCTATCGCTACGGCGGGCTGTACCGCGACCGCCGCGACGACCGTTATTATACGGGGTCGGGGGCATGGCTGTACAATGGCGGCTATGGCGGGCGGGGCTATCGCTATCAGGTCGGTTCGCAGGCGATCAACGCCCCGGTCACGACCTCCCGTATCCAGACGCGCAGTTCGGTGGTGTCGCGGGGTGGTTTCGGCGGCCGGTCCAGTTCGCGCGGCGGCTGGGGCGGATAGGACCGCACCGGAAGGCCGCCGCACAAGTAATTGATACGCGGCGGATCGGGCCGGCGTTGACGCTGGCGATGAAGAACCTAGGGTTCGCGCATCGTCACGCCGGAGGGTGCCATTCATGAACCGTCGCCATTTTCTTGCCGGGGGCACCGCCGCCAGCGTCGTCACCCTGTCGCCGCTGACCCGGTTGGCCGCCCAAACGCCTGCTGCCACGACCGGGCCGGGCGACGCGCGCCTGACCGCGACGTTCGATGCCATCCTGGCCGAGACGATCAAGGAAGCCCCGGAATTCGCGACCGCACTCGGGTTCGACAAGGGGGCGAACGCCTCGCTCAAATACAAGCTGGGGGACGATTCCGCCGCCGCCCGGGCACGGTCGCTGGCACGAGCGAAGCGCAACGCGGCGCAGTTGCGCGCGATCCCCGCCGCCACCCTGTCGCCCGCCGCGAGGGTCGACCGCGATGTCGTGCTCTATTCGATCGACCAGCAGATGGTCGGCCCCGAACGCTTCGACATCGATACGCCGATCCGCCCGTACCGGATCACCCAGCAGGGCGGCGCCTATTTCTCGCTGCCCGATTTCCTGAATTCGTCGCACACCATCGCGACGGCGGACGACGCCGAAGCCTATTTGGCTCGGTTGGGGGCGATGGCCGGCGCGCTCGATACGGATAGCCGCGAACAAGAGGCGGAGGCGGCACGCGGCCTGCTCGCCCCCGGTTTCTCGCTCGATCTGGCGCTGGGCCAGATGGTCGCCTTGCGCAGCCCTGCCCCGGCCGACAGCAGTCTGGTCGGATCGCTGGTCCGTCGCGCCGCCGCCGCGAAGCTGACCGGCGATTACGGTCCCCGTGCCACGGCCATCGTGCGCGACATGGTCTATCCCGCACTCGATCGCCAGATCGCGCTGATCCGCCGCCTGCGTCCCTCCGCTCGCGACGCCGCCGGAGTCTGGGCGGTGCCGCAGGGCGATGCGATCTATGCCGCCGCGCTGGCCGGTGCGACGACGACCACCCTCTCCCCCGCCGACGTGCATCGGATGGGGCTGGAACAGGTCGCGGACCTGACCGCGCAACTGGATGCGATCCTGAAGGGCCAGGGGATGACGACCGGCAGCGTCGGCGCGCGGCTGACCGCCCTCAACGCCAGCGCCGCACAGCTTTATCCGGACACCGCCGCCGGTAGGGCCGATCTGATCGCGAGCCTCAACAGCGGCGTCCGCGCGATGCAGGCGAAGCTCCCAAAGGCTTTCATCAATCCCGCCGACGCGCCGCTCGAAATCCGGGCGGTGCCGGTCGAGATACAGGACGGCGCCTCCAACGGTTACTATTCGCGTGCGACGCTCGACGGATCGCGGCCGGCGATCTACTGGATCAACCTGAAAAGCGTCGGCGACTGGCCGAAGTACACGCTGCCCAGCCTGACCTATCATGAAGGCGTGCCGGGCCATCACCTCCAGATCTCCACCGCGCAGGCCGCCGATACGCATGTGCTGCGCAAGATCAGCTTCTTCGGTGCCTATCTGGAAGGCTGGGCGCTCTATGCCGAGCAACTGGCGGACGAACTCGGCGGCTATGCGGGGCCGATCGAGCGTGCCGGTTATCTGCAATCCTTCCTGTTCCGCGCCGCGCGGCTGGTGGTCGACACCGGCATCCATACGCAGCGATGGAGCCGGGAGAAGGCGACCGATTACATGGTCGAGACCGTCGGCTTCGCGCGCGGCCGTTCGCTGCGGGAGATCGAGCGGTACTGCACGATGCCGGGCCAGGCGTGCAGCTATAAGATCGGCCATGCCAGCTGGCTCCGCGCACGCGCCAATGCGCAGCGTATCGCCGGTGACAAATTCGATCTGCGCCAGTTCCACGAGGTGTTGCGGAGCGGCGCGGTGCCGCTGGTGATGCTGGAGGCGATGGTCGAGGAACGGGCACGGGCGATGGCCGCCCGCGCCTGATCCTCGCCGTGTCGGTTGTAGGGTTGAGCGGAGGGATCATCGATTGCTCCCCCTCGATGATCTGCTAACGCCCGATTATAAGATAAATAGGATGTGGTGATGCAGGTAGGGCGGCGGGAATTCGTGGCGGGGGCGGGTACGCTCGCGGTACTGGGCGGCGGCCAGGTCGCGGTGGCGGCGGACGTGTCGCCTGCCACGCCCCCCCGCCTGAGCGAGCGGCTGGCGACGTGGCGGTTCCACCTTGGCCATGCCGCCGATCAGGCACGGGACTTCGACTTCGGCCGCAACCAGCGCACCTTCGCCAAGGCCGGCGCGGCGACCGCCGAGGCGGCCTTGGCCGGCTTCGACGACAGCGGCTGGCGCATGGTGCGCGTGCCGCATGACTGGGCGGTCGAACTGCCCTTCGCCCCGCCCGCTGCTCCCGCGCCCAAGGACAGCGAGGACGCGGTCGCCGCGCACGGCTTCAAGGCGCTCGGGCGGGCATTCCCGGCGAACAGCGTCGGCTGGTACCGGACCGCGATCGCCGTCTCGCCGCAGGATCGTGATCGCAGCATCTGGCTGGAATTCGACGGCGTGTTCCGCGACTGTATCGTGTTCGTGAACGGCTATGTCGTCGCCACCAACGAGAGCGGTTACGCGCCGTTCGCCGCATCGATCGGGGATTTCCTGAACTATGACGGCAAGCCCAATGTCGTGGCGGTGCGGGTCGACGCCTCGCTGGGCGAAGGCTGGTTCTATGAGGGCGCGGGCCTGTACCGCCATGTCGATCTGGTCCGCGCCGCGCCGGTGCACGTGCCACAATGGGGCAGCGTCGTGCGCAGCGAGGTCACCGGCGACGGTGCTGCCGTTCATACAAAGCTGGAAGTGCGCAACGACGGCCCCGCCGCGGTCGATGCCGTCGTTCGTCAGTCGATCGTCGCCCCCGACGGGCGCACGCGCACTCCCCTGCCCGACACCGGCCTGCGCATCGATCCCGGCGCGACCGTCACCGCCGACGCGAGCGCGGCATTGCGCGCGCCCGCGCTGTGGTCGACCGAAACGCCGCATCTGCACCGACTGGTCAGCGAGATCGTGGTGAACGGCGCGGTCGTCGACCGGTACGAGACGCGGTTCGGCATCCGCGCGATCCGGTTCGATGCGGCGCGCGGCTTCCTGCTCAACGGCCGGCCGACCAAGCTGCTGGGCACCTGCAACCATCAGGATCATGCGGGCGTCGGCACCGGCATTCCCGATGCGCTGCATGCGTGGCGGATCGATCAGGTGCAGGCGATGGGTTCCAACGCGTGGCGTAACGCGCACAATCCGCCCGCGACCGCGCTGCTCGATCTGGCCGATGAAAAGGGCCTGTTGATGATCGTCGAGGCGCGGCGCAACAGCAGCGATCCCGTGGCGATGGACGAACTCGACCGCATCGTGCGGCGTGACCGCAACCATCCGTGCATCATCGCCTGGTCGCTGGGCAACGAGGAGCCGCATCAGGGCACGGATCGCGGCGCGCGGATCACCACCGCGATGCAGGCGGCGGTACGCAAGCTGGACCCGACCCGCCCGACCACCTTCGCGCTGGACAACAGCTGGGACAAGGGCGTGGGCAAGGTCGTCGACGTGGTCGGCTTCAACTATCGTACTGACCAGATCGAGGCATTCCACACCGCGCACCCCGACGTGCCGGTCTATGGATCGGAAACCGGCAGCACTGTGTCGACGCGCGGCGCCTATGCCAACGATCCCGCCGCGCATATCGTGCGCGCCTATGACACCGAACATCCGTGGTGGGCATCGACCGCGGAGGCATGGTGGACGTTCGCGGCGACCCGGCCCCATATCGCCGGCGGCTTCATCTGGACCGGCTTCGACTATCGGGGCGAACCGACGCCCTATGCCCAGTTCCCCAGCATTTCTAGCTACTTCGGCGTGCTCGACACCTGCGGCTTCCCCAAGGACAACTTCCATTATTACCGTGCATGGTGGCGGCCGACGGAGCCGATGGTCCACCTGCTGCCGCACTGGACATGGCCGGGGCGCGACGGACAGCCGATCGAAGTGTGGGTCCATGGCAATTGCGCAGAGGTCGAACTGCTGCTGAACGGTCGTTCGATCGGCCGCAAGCCGATGCCGCGCAATGGCCACCTAGCCTGGATGGTGCCCTATGCGCCCGGCCGGCTGGAGGCGCGCGGCTACGATCGCGGCCGTCGGGTGGCGCGCGACCTCCGCGACACCGCCGGCCCCGCCGCGCGGGTCGAACTGGTCGCGGATCGCCGCCTGCTGGCGGCGACGGGCGACGATGTCGCGGTCGTGCGCGCGACGGTCCTCGATGCACGGGGACGGCCGGTGCCCGATGCGGATCATCTGGTCCGGTTCGCGATCGTCGGCGATGCCGCGGTAATCGGGGTCGGCAACGGCAATCCGACCAGCCTGGAACCCGATCACGCCAGCGAACGCCGCGTCTTTCACGGGCTGGCCCAGGCGATCGTGCGCGCGGGGACGAAAGGTGGACCGATCGCGATCCGGGCAACGGCTGACGGTTTGGGGGAAGGGCGCATTTCGTTGCTTGCCAAACCGGCCTGAATCCCCTCTTAGGCCCGCAATCGATTTATCATATTTAATGAGGTGGCCGGCGCAGATCGGTCGTCAGGGGAGATTTCAAATGCATCGCAAGGCGTTCCTACTGGTCGCCGCCAGCATGGCGGCGATCATCGATGCCGCGTCGGCACAGGCGCAGACGCAGACCGCGCCGCAGACCGGGACACCGCAGAGCAGCCTGGGGGGCACGACCAGCGCATCGCCGACCGCCGGGTCCGCCAGCACACCCGACCAGACGCCCAGCGATCAGGCGCCGGTTGATCCGGCAGGGGTTGATCCGGCAGGAGTCGATCAGGGCGCCGGCGACGACATCGTCGTCACCGGCTTCCGCCAGTCGCTGCGCACCGCGATCAACCAGAAGCGCAATGCCGACCGGGTGCAGGAAGTGCTGTCGGCCGAAGACCTCGGCAAGCTGCCCGAGGCGAGCATCGCCGAATCGCTGGCCCGCCTGCCCGGCCTTGCCACCAACCGCGACCGTGGCAACGGCACGCAGATCTCGATCCGCGGCCTCGGCCCCGATCTGGTCAACACGCTGCTCAACGGTCGCGAGGTCGTCTCCGCCGAAGCCAACCGCAACATCCGGTATGAACAGTTTCCGGCCGAGATGCTGAGTGGCGCATCGGTCTTCAAATCGCCGACCGCGACGCAGGTCGAGGGCGCTATTGCCGGGCAGGTCGACCTGCGCTCGGTGCGTCCGCTCGATCTGCAGAAGGGCCGCATCGCGATCAACCTGCGCGGGTCGTACAACGACGTGGCCGACGACATCGCCGATGCCAAGCCGTTCGGCTATATCGGCAGCATCTCCTATGTCGGGCAGTTCGCCGACGACACGCTGGGCATCGCACTCGGCTATTCCGGGCGGCGTCAGGCCAATGCGACGGTGCGCACCAACATCTTCCGCCCGACCAACAGCTTTGCCGACCTGAACGGCGACGGACAGGACAACGACAACATCCCCTTCGGGTTCGAGGCGCTGGTACGCGGCGGTGACGATATTCGCCATGGCGGGGTCGCGGCGGTGCAATGGAAACCGGCGGGCGGCAATATCGAGGTCAATGGCGACTTCTTCTACAGCCACGTCAAATTCGACGAGACGCAACGGGGGGTGCGGGCCGAGGGGCTGCCGTTCGGCAACAGCTTCGCCAACCCGACGCTGGTCGGGGGGTTCGTCACCGGCATCACCGCGACCAACAACAACGAGCCGTTCGGTCTCGACGTGCGCAACGTGAACGAGATGTTCCGGTTCACCGACGATCTCTATGCCGGTGGCCTGAACGCCAAGTGGAGCAACGACGGCTGGACCATCACCACCGATGCCGGTTACTCGACCACGCACCGCGACCAGCGGTTCGTGACGCTGCGCACCGAATATTCGGCGACCGCCAACGGCATTCCGTTTCAGGAGCGGGCGGGCATCAATGCGTCGTTCCTGACCAATCCGGGCGGCGTGCCGACCTATGCGTTCAACCGCGACCTGACCGACCCGTCGGTCAACCGCATCTCCGAATTCCAGATTCCGACCAATGGCGGCGGCGCGCCGCTCATCAACGACGAACTGTTCTCGTTGAAGAGCGACGTGACGCGTGAGGTCGGCGGGTTCATCGCCAACGTCTCGGCCGGCGCCCGCTTCACCGATCGCCGCAAGGACCTGACGCAGCGGACGCAGTTCGGTTTCATCGATGCCGCCGCCCGCGTCGCGGTGCCCGCCGACCTGATCGTCGGCACGGTCCGTTTCCCCGGCGCCTATGCCGATCTGCCTCCCACGCTGGCGATCGACATTCCGGGCGCATTGCAGCGGTTTTTCGGCACGATCGACCCGCAGGAATCGTTCTTCGACCAGTCGTCCAGCTGGGTGGTCAAGGAAAAGACCTGGGCCGGTTACGTGCAGGCGGATATCGACAGCATGGTCGGCGACATGCCGCTGACCGGAAACATCGGCGTCCGCGTGGTGCGGTCCAGCGAACGGTCGAGCAGCACGGCGATCGACGGTCAGGGCGCCGTCGCCACCGCGACGCCGTTCAGCGTGAAGAACAGCTTCACCGACTGGCTGCCCAACCTCAACCTCACGCTGAAGCTGAACCCGGAGATGCAGGTTCGCGTCGGCGCCAGCAAGGCGCTCGCCCGCGCGCCGCTCGACAGCCTCAATGCCGGCTTTGGCGTGTTCACCAGCGGCGGCACCCCGTCGGCGACCGGCGGCAATCCCAATCTGGAGCCGTTCCGCGCCAAGCAGCTGGACCTGACCTGGGAATGGTATTTCGACCGGGACAGCGCGCTGACGGTATCGGGTTTCTACAAGGACCTCGACACCTACATCTTCAACTCGGTCACGCCCTATGTCGTCACCGATGCTGGCGGCAACCAGATCACCGGCACCTTCACGCAGCCGCGCAACGGCCAGGGCGGCAAGGTGAAGGGGGTCGAGGTGCTGTTCCAGAAGGCGCTGACCTTCCTGCCCGCGCCGCTCGACGGGTTCGGCGTCTACCTCAACTACTCCTATACCGACAGCAAGATCACGGTAGCGGAGGCGGACAATGCGATTGGGTCGCTTGGCCTGCCCGGCCTGTCGAAGCATGTCGGCAATGCGACGCTCTACTACAGCAAGAGCGGGTTCGAGGCGCGCGTCGCCTATCGCTATCGCAGCGCCTATGTCACCGAACTGGGCGATACCGACCGGCTGCTCTACACCCGGCCAGAAGGCGTGCTGGATTTCCAGACCTCGTACAAGTTCGGCGACGATTCACGTCTTCGCGGCGTGGAGCTGCTGCTGCAGGCGAACAATCTGACCGACGAGCCGTTCGAAACCTATTATGGGGATAAGCGCCTGCAGGGCCGGTACGAAAAGTTCGGCCGCCGCTTCATGGCCGGCGTCGGGTTCGGTTTCTGATGCCGGGCCTGTTCGCCACCCTCGCCCTGCTGCTGGCCGGTGCCGTGCCCGCCACGGCCTTGCCGCCGAAGCCGGCGGGCGGTCTCTATCTCGGGGCCGACCTGTCCTACGTCAACGAAATGGAGGATTGCGGCGCGGTCTATCGATCGGCGGGCAAGCCGGTCGATCCGTTCGCGCTGCTCGCCGGCAAGGGCGGCAATATCGTGCGCGTCCGCCTGTGGAACGACGCGACGTGGACCAAATACAGCGACCTGACCGATGTGACGAAGACCATCCGTCGCGCGCGGGCGGCAGGAATGCAGGTGCTGCTCGACTTCCATTATTCCGACGACTGGGCCGATGGCGACAAGCAGATCGCGCCGGCCGCCTGGGCGAAGCTCGACACGCCGGGACAGGCCAGGGCGCTCTACGAATACACCCGCGACGTGCTCGGCAAGCTTGATGCGCAGGGTCTGATGCCGGAGATGGTGCAGGTCGGCAACGAAACCAACCCGGAACTGATGGCCGGCCCGAAAAAGGCGATCGACTGGACGCGCAACGCGACGCTGCTGAATGCCGGGATCAAGGCGGTGCGCGACGCGGGCCGGACCGCCCGGATCAATCCGCGCATCATGCTCCACATCGCCCAGCCCGAGAATGTCGAGCCTTGGTTCGACGCCGCGACCGCGGCGGGGGTGATCGATTACGACGTGATCGGCATCAGCTATTACAAGAAATGGTCGACCCGCTCGATGGCGGAGATGGGGCAGACGATCGCACGGGCGCGGGATCGGTACAGGGCGGACGTGATCGTCGTCGAAACCGCCTATCCGTTCACCATCGACAATGCCGATACCTCGCCCAATTTGCTCGGGGCGGACACCTTGGTCGCAGGCTATCCGGCAACGCCGAAGGGGCAGCGCGATTACCTGATCGACCTGACCCGCACGGTGGCGGCGTCGGGGGGCATCGGCGTAGTCTATTGGGAGCCGAACTGGATCTCCACCCGCTGCGGCACCCGGTGGGGCAAGGGATCGAACTGGGAGAATGCCGCCTGGTTCGACTACAAGCGGCACGAGGCGTTGCCTGCCTTCGATTTCCTGCGACACGATTATCGCGGGAAACGCTGATCGACCGTCACGAAGTCGGATGACAGGACCGATCCGGGATGACATCGCAGGGGGATGGTCACACGATCCATCATGACCCATGCCCGGCCCCGCAGCGCCGCCGACGGCGGTGATGCCGGGCACAACCTGACCCGCACCATGCTCGATACGCTGGGCAAGGCGATCGTGACCGGCCGCTATGAAGACCGGCCTTTCCCGACCGAGGCGGAAATCGCCAAGGCGCACGGTGTCAGCCGGTCCGTCACGCGGGAGGCGGTGAAGATGCTGACCGCCAAGGGCATCGTCAGCGCCCGGCCGCGGCAGGGCACGACCGTACGCCCGGTCGCGCACTGGAACCTGTTCGATGTCGATGTCCTGCGGTGGATGCTGGACCGCAAGTTCTCGATCGACCTGCTCATCCATTTCAATCAGTTGCGGCTGGGGATCGAGCCGGAGGCGGCCGCGCTCGCCGCCCGCCTGCACGACGCGGCGCAGATGCAGGCGATCGATGCCGGCCTGCAACGGATGAAGGACGCCGAGGCGGGCGACGACGATCCCCTCGACGCTGACATCGCCTTCCACGTGGCCATCCTGCACGCGGCGCATAACCCGTTCTATGCGCAATTCGAGGAAGTCGTCGCCACCGCGCTGCGCACGTCGATCCGCTTCACGAACACGGCCAAGGGTCGCAGCGCCAACATCCCCGAACATGCCGCTGTCGCCCGCGCGATCGAACGCCGCGATGGCGACGGAGCCAGAACCGCAATGCGCCGGATCGTCGGGGACGTACTCGACCTGATCGACGTGGCTGGCCGACGCTCGCCCCCATCCGTCAGGGATGCAGCCATTTGATCCACTGGCCGTAGGGGTGACATGTGGCGAGGTGGTGGGTGGTGCCGTCCGGCCAGCAGGTGAGCATCAGGCGGACCTCGCGGCGGCATTCGGTCC